>ERZ773021.108-NODE-108-length-69780-cov-66.1157_pt1 | contig 69780 bp, 74 predicted proteins | sample MGYA00511668_ERZ773021 | MGnify/ENA primary metagenome ERZ773021 (study PRJEB29015, sample SAMEA2737961) | human oral metagenome | biome: human oral; feature: human-associated habitat; material: dental | place: China | collected 2032 ...
AAGAGTCGCATAGAAAGAGGACAAAATGGCAACATACGGATTTTTAGATGTTTTACAGGAAGAGTTGGACAAGAACTTTCCTTTTGATTATGAGATTAGTTGGGACAAGCGCAATCACGCGGTTGAAGTGAGTTTTCTATTGGAAGCGCAAAACGCTGCCGGTGTGGAGATGGTGGATGAAGACGGAGAGGTTTCGTCAGACGATATCCTTTTTGAAGAAGCGGTTCTTTTTTACAATCCGACCAAGTCAACGGTTAACGCAGAAGACTATTTAACAGTCATCCCTTACCTGCCTAAAAAAGGATTTTCTCGTGAGTTTTTAGCTTATTTCGCCCTTTTTCTCAAAGATACTGCCGAGGTTGGGCTGGATGCGCTCATGGATTTTTTGGAAGATCCAGAAGCAGAAGAATTCGTCATGGAATGGAACCAAGAAATCTTTGAAGAAGGAAAAGTCGGCTTGGAAGAAGGAGAGTTTTATCCTTATCCGAGATATTAGGAACTAGCGAGGAAGTAGTATGAAGAAAATAGTCTTGTCTTTTATCTCTGGTCTGTCCTTCGTTTTTTTGATGCTAGGATTTGCTTTTGGGACAATTGCCTTTATAGAGTTAGACTTTTCGTTTGTCTTTATTCCAGGCTATCTATTTACTTTTCTCAGCATTTATCTGATATTTATCCTTCATGAGCTGGGGCACGCATTTTGTGGTTACCTGACAGGCTATCGCCTGGTGGCTTTTGGATTAGGAAACTTTCTTTTGACCAAAAAGTCAGGCAAGTTTCATCTGAGTCGAACAGCCGTTCTGAAAAATGTTGGTGCTCAGTATATTGGATTAAAAGAAGATGAAAGCGATCAAAGAATCATTCTGATGCTTGCAGGAGGCTTGATGGTTCATCTTAGCTTGATTTTATTGGCGCTATTGTATGGATTTTTGACAGCTAACTGGTATTTTGCAGCTACTTGGATTTGTCTAAATCTATCTTTTCTTCTCATCAATGCAAAGCCAGTTGGGATTACCGATGGAGCGAAAATCTGGGAATTGCTACAACAGCCTGAAAATAGGAAATACGCCTACTCGGTGTTGAGACATTCTGCCCAGACCTTGCTAGCTCCTCAAGAATATGATTTGAAAGACTTTATCATGCCTGTTGATGAGGATGCGATAGGGAGTTTTGCAGAAAGTATTCTGATTTTTCAGGGACTAGTTTTCATATTCGATGGTCAGATAGAGACTGCCAAAAAACACTTTCAGTCTTTATTAGATAAAACAGACAATCCGATGTCTCAAACTCTTTCCCAATTATACCTTCTCCAAATTGCCTTGCTTGAAAGGGATCATGAGAAAGCAGAGGAATATGCAAGTAATCGAGGAGTCAAGTCCTTCTTATCTCTAAAAATGGCAGACACGCAGATAATGCAAGCCTGGTATCAATTTCTGGTAAAGAAAGATATGGATCAGACTGACAAGGCTATAAAAATTGCTAGACAAAACATGGTGACTAGCCGTTTGGTGCGGGATGAGAAACGTTATTATGAAAACTGGTTAGCAGAGTTGGAGAAAGAATTATCCGAAGGAGTCTGATATGGAAATAGAAATTTCTGATTTTACAGGTTGCAAAATTGCCCTGTTTTGTGAGGATAGGATTTTAACTATCTTGCGTGATGATAAGGAAAACATTCCATACCCTAATACATGGGAATTGCCAGGTGGCGGGCGAGAAGGCGATGAAAGTCCTTTTGAGTGCGCGGCGCGTGAAGTTTATGAAGAACTGGGAATTCATCTGACTGAAGATTGCCTGCTTTGGAGTAAGGTGTATCCAAGTATGCTTTTTGAGGGGAAGGAATCCGTCTTTCTAGTTGGGAAGTTGGCTCAGGAACAGTTTGACAGTATCGTCTTTGGTAACGAAGGGCAGGGCTACAAGTTGATGAGCATTGAGGAATTTCTTGGCTCAGATAAGGTTGTACCCCAGTTGCAGGATAGATTAAAAGATTATTTAAAAGTAAGTGATTAGAAAGGATGGTTCGGTTAAATTTCTAAACTGAACCCGCCCTAAACACTGTACCAAAAAGATAAACTTCTCTTAGACACAAGCGTCTTCAGAGAGTTTCCTATTTTGGCTTTGTGTTTTACGGGCTTGGTATCTTAATTATGGAAACATGGCAAGAGTTAAAAGTTACAGTGAAGCGTGAGGGGGAGGAGCTGGTCTCCAATCTCTTGATTGAGTTAGGTGCCCAAGGTGTTGCGATTGAAGACAGTATGGACTATGTGGGGAATGTCGACCGTTTTGGTGAGATTTTCCCAGAGGTCGAGCAACAAGAAGAAATCGTAGTGACAGCCTACTATCCTGACACGGTTGATGTGGCAGTAGTTGAGGCAGATTTGCAGGCTCGCCTCCTAGAATTAAAAGATTTTATGGATTTAGGAGAGGTCAAGATGGGAACGACTGCCTTGGCTGAGGAAGACTGGGCAGACAACTGGAAGAAATATTATGAACCAGCTCGTATCACCCATGACTTGACCATTGTGCCGTCCTGGACGGACTACGAGGCGACTGCTGGAGAAAAGATTATCAAGCTGGATCCTGGTATGGCCTTTGGGACAGGAACCCATCCAACGACCAAGATGAGCCTCTTTGCCTTGGAGCAGGTCCTTCGTGGTGGCGAAACGGTGCTAGATGTGGGGACTGGTTCAGGTGTCCTTTCTATTGCTAGCTCGCTTCTTGGTGCCAAGGAAATCTTCGCCTATGACCTGGATGATGTGGCAGTTCGTGTGGCTCAGGAAAATATTGAGCTCAACACTGGCATGGAAAACATCCACGTTGCTGCTGGAGATTTGCTCAAGGGTGTGGAGATTGAGGCAGATGTCATCGTGGCTAATATCTTGGCGGATATCCTCATTCATCTGACGGATGATGCTTATCGCTTGGTCAAAGATGAAGGCTACCTCATCATGAGTGGGATTATCAAGGACAAGTGGGACATGGTGCGCGAGTCGGCTGAGTCAGCTGGATTTTTCCTTGAAACCCACATGATTCAAGGAGAATGGAATGCCTGTGTCTTTAAGAAGACTAAGGATATTTCAGGTGTGATTGGAGGCTAGCATGCAGCAGTATTTTGTGAAAGGCAGTGCAATATCTCCTGTCACTATTGAGGACAAGGAAACCAGCAAGCACATGTTTCAGGTCATGCGCTTGAAAGAAGATGATGAGGTGACCTTAGTCTTTGATGATGGCATCAAGCGCTTGGCGCGCGTGCTGGATGTGGAAAATCGTCAGTTTGAATTGGTCCAAGAATTAGCTGACAATGTGGAACTGCCAGTCCAGGTGACTATCGCATCAGGATTTCCCAAAGGAGACAAGCTGGAGTTCATCACTCAAAAAGTGACGGAGCTGGGTGCCAGTCAGATTTGGGCATTTCCAGCAGATTGGTCAGTTGCCAAGTGGGATGGCAAGAAATTGGGTAAAAAGGTTGAAAAACTGGAAAAAATTGCCCTTGGAGCAGCAGAGCAAAGCAAGCGTAATCTGGTCCCAAGTATCAAACTTTTCGAAAAAAAAGCAGATTTTTTAGCGCAACTAGACAAATTTGACTCTATCGTAGTGGCCTATGAAGAATCAGCAAAAGAAGGAGAAGCCGCTGCGCTCTTACAAGCAGTTGCTGGTCTTGAAAAGGGAGTAAAATTGCTCTTTATCTTTGGTCCGGAAGGTGGTCTCTCACCAGCAGAAATTGAAAATTTTGAAGCCAAAGGAGCAGTTCTTGCAGGACTTGGTCCAAGGATTCTTCGAGCGGAAACAGCCCCGCTTTATGCCTTATCAGCCATTAGCGTATTATTAGAATTAGAAAAATAAGAGGAAGAAAATGGAACAAAAACACCGTTCAGAATTTCCAGAAAAGGAACTTTGGGACTTAACAGCCCTATACCAAGACCGTGAGGATTTCTTGCGTGCAATCGAGAAAACGCGCGAAGACATCAACCAATTTAGCCGTGACTACAAGGGCAATCTTCACACTTTTGAGGATTTCGAGAAGGCCTTTGCGGAATTGGAGCAAATTTATATCCAGATGAGCCATATCGGTAATTACGCCTTTATGCCTCAGACGACAGACTATAGCAATGAAGATTTTGCTAATATTGCCCAAGCTGGGATGGAATTTGAAACAGATGCCAGCGTAGCCTTGACCTTCTTTGACGATGCCTTAGTCGCTGCAGATGAGGAAGTCTTGGCTCGTTTGGGTGAACTGCCCCACTTGACGGCAGCTATTCGTCAGGCAAAAATCAAAAAAGCCCACTATCTTGGGGCAGACGTGGAGAAGGCTTTGACCAACCTCGGTGAAGTTTTCTATAGTCCGCAGGATATCTATACTAAGATGCGAGCTGGGGATTTTGAAATGGCTGACTTTGAAGCTCATGGCAAGACCTACAAAAACAGCTTTGTGACTTATGAGAATTTCTACCAAAACCATGAAGATGCTGAAATTCGTGAGAAATCGTTTCGTTCCTTCTCAGAAGGACTTCGTAAGCACCAAAATACAGCTGCAGCAGCCTATCTAGCTCAAGTCAAGTCTGAAAAACTCTTGGCAGATATGAAAGGCTATGACTCAGTTTTTGATTATCTTTTAGCTGAGCAGGAAGTAGATCGTGCTATGTTTGATCGCCAGATTGACCTCATCATGAAGGATTTTGCGCCAGTTGCTCAGAGATACCTCAAGCATGTTGCCAAGGTGAATGGTCTTGAAAAGATGACCTTTGCTGACTGGAAATTGGACTTGGATAGCGCCCTCAATCCTGAAGTCAGCATTGATGATGCCTATGATTTGGTCATGAAGTCGGTAGAACCACTGGGTCAAGAATACACTCAAGAAATTGCCCGCTACCAAGAAGAGCGCTGGGTTGACTTTGCTGCCAATAGTGGTAAGGATTCAGGTGGTTACGCAACGGATCCATATCGCGTGCACCCTTATGTCCTTATGAGCTGGACAGGTCGTTTGAGTGATGTCTATACCTTGATTCATGAAATCGGGCATTCTGGTCAATTTATCTTCTCAGATAACCACCAAAGCTATTTCAACGCCCACATGTCGACCTACTATGTCGAAGCGCCGTCAACCTTCAATGAATTGCTTCTCAGTGACTATTTGGAGCACCAGTCTGATGACCCTCGTCAAAAACGCTTCGCTCTTGCCCACCGCTTGACAGACACCTACTTCCATAACTTTATTACCCACCTCTTGGAAGCGGCCTTCCAGCGCAAGGTTTATACATTAATTGAAGAAGGAGAAACTTTCGGAGCAAGCAAACTCAACAGCATGATGAAGGAAGTATTGACGGATTTCTGGGGAGATGCCATTGAGATTGATGATGATGCAGCTCTGACTTGGATGCGCCAAGCTCACTACTACATGGGCTTGTATAGTTACACTTACTCAGCTGGACTTGTCATCTCGACTGCTGGTTACCTTCATCTGAAGAACTCTGTGAATGGAGCTAGAGACTGGCTCAATCTTCTTAAATCAGGTGGCAGCAAGACACCGCTTGAGTCAGCCATGATTATCGGAGCCGATATCTCAACAGACAAACCACTCCGTGATACCATCCAGTTCTTGTCTGACACAGTTGACCAGATTATCGCCTACAGTGCCCAGTTGGGAGAGTAAAGGGGATTTAGGATAAGGATATGAACAGAATTAAAAAATGGCTAGAGCAAGATCCCCAAAGAATGCATTTTATCAAAATTGGTCTAGTTTTGTTGGGAATCATTTTATTGATTGCTCTTCCTACTCTCTATCTTGTTTTGAGCGGGATTGGTATTTGGTATTTTGTAAAGAAAGCACCAGATATTCGAAAAAGAAATTTAATGATCGGACTTTTCGTTGTCAGTTTTGTTGCAGTTGCTCTTCAAACTCCGACAGTCACAAAGAAAACTTCATCTTCTCAGTCAGAAACTAAGCAGACTGCGACATCTACTACTTCGACAGCTTCAACCACTGATACTTCATCTAGTATAGAGGAAGCAAAACGAATCGAAGAAGAGAAAAAAGCTAAAGAAAAAGCAGAAGAAGAGAGAATTGCCAAAGAAAAAGCTGCAAAGGAGTTGCAAGAAAAAGGTGAAACCTTAGTCAAACAATTAGAAGACAGTCAAGATGCGAGTCAAGTGAAGTCTGCTAAAGAAACAGTTAATCAGATTGAAAATAATGATAAAAAGACAGAGTTGCTTGATAGAATAGGTGCAGTTGAGTCGTTAATTTCTCAAAAAGAAGAAGAAAAAAGAATTGCACGTGAAGCTGAAACCAAAGCTCAACAGCAAGATAGAATTGTCTATGTTGCAAACCATGGGAAATCAAAAGTTTATTGGTATAGTAAGGATAGAATGCCTCCAAAAACGAATAAAGCCAACGTTGTTGAGATGACAGAGGCAGATGCAATTGCTGCAGGAAAACGTCCATCAAAAACAGAATAAGAAAGAAAGTTATCTTCGGATGACTTTTTGATAAGTTACTAGAAATGTAGAGGTGCTAGAGATGCGTCAAGAATTACAAAGAAAAGTGATAGAAGAAAAACCAAGCTATAGTCGAGAAGAAATTCAGTGGCTGCTTGAGCACTTGGGAGATCCCTCTCCAGAAATTCGAGATGAACTTGTTTTTACGAGTTTGGCTAGGGGGATTCAAGAAGAGTTGTTTTCCCTTGAGCAGTTTCAGTTTATCTCAGAAGAGGTCTCCTCTGATGAAGGTCTATACAAAGAGATTGATAGTAGAGGAGTTTCGGCTCTTAAACGTTCTTTTAGGGCGCTTATTTATGCCAATCTTTTGTCTGCAGATGGTAACGAACACTCTCTTTTCTATAAAGGTTTAAAAACTGATATAAGAAATGCTATGCTATCTCAAGGTTTGTATTACCTTAAAAAAGAAAAGGATACGACAGGTTTTTCAAGTCAGTATGGTTGGGTTCACGCTTTTGCGCATGGAGCGGATCTCTTGACTGAAGTCGTTTGTCATCCAGATTTTCCTAGTAACAGAGTTTCTGAAGTATTTGATGTACTGGGTCAACTATTTAAAAGAATTACCATTCGTTTTACAAATGATGAGGATTGGCGGTTAGCGAGAGTACTTTATGAACCCATTTTACAAGGGAAGTTGGAGCAAGAGCAAGTAGCCTCTTGGATAAAAACTGTTGATTTTCCGATAGAAGAAAGGGAAGATTTTTATAAATTTTCCAACTTCAGATCCTGTCTGTTGGAAGTCTATGTTCAACTTGACCAGAGAAATAGTTTACAAGATGACTTGAAAGAAGCTATTCAATCTTTTCAGTACTAAGGATAAGCGAGTCGTTTCATGATTTTCAAAGAACTTTCCAGTCAATTTTCTTGAAACCCTTTCCTTCTTTTGATAGACTAATACATAGTTTGAAAAAAGGAGACTTATCATGAAAAAATTTGTTGCTGAATTAATCGGTACATTTATGCTTGTGTTCATCGGAACAGGAGCTGTTGTTTTTGGAAATGGTGTTGCAGGTCTTGGACACCTTGGAATTGCTTTTGCCTTTGGTTTGGCAATCGTAGTAGCAGCTTTCTCAATCGGAACTGTTTCAGGTGCTCACTTGAACCCAGCGGTTTCGATCGCTATGTTTGTAAACAAACGTTTGTCATCTTCAGAGCTTGTAAACTACATCCTTGGACAAGTAGTTGGAGCTTTCCTTGCGTCAGCTGCAGTATTCTTCCTCTTGTCTAACTCAGGCATGTCAACTGCAAGTCTTGGTGAAAATGCCTTGGCAAACGGTGTCACTGTCTTTGGTGGTTTCTTATTTGAAGTTATCGCAACTTTCTTGTTTGTCCTAGTTATCATGACTGTAACATCAGCAAGCAAGGGCAATGGTGAAATCGCTGGTTTGGTAATCGGTTTGTCATTGACAGCCTTGATCCTTGTAGGCTTGAACATCACTGGACTTTCAGTAAACCCAGCTCGTAGCTTGGCTCCTGCTGTATTGGTAGGTGGCGCAGCTCTTCAACAAGTTTGGATTTTCATCCTTGCCCCAATCGTTGGTGGCGTTCTTGCAGCACTTGTTGCGAAAAACTTTCTTGGAACAGAAGAATAATCGAAACTCAAAAAGCCTTGCTCCTCAGTTTGAGGAACAGGGCTTTTTCGTATCTGTTTAACGGTTGTCAATTTTCTCTGGATAAAGGTCGTGTTGAAAGAGACGCTGTTCTGCCAAGCCTTCATACTTGGTTCCAGGTCTACCGTAGTTGTAGTAAGGGTCGATTGAAATGCCACCGCGTGGAGTGAATTTTCCCCAGACTTCTAAATAGCGAGGGTCTAGCAGATTAACCAAGTCTTTTCCGATGGTGTTGATACAGTTTTCGTGAAAATCCCCATGATTTCGATAGCTAAAGAGGTAGAGTTTGAGGGATTTTGACTCGACACAGAGCTTGTCAGGAATGTAGGAAATATAAATCGTCGCAAAATCTGGCTGAGCAGTGATTGGGCAAAGCGAGGTAAATTCAGGACAGTTGAATTTGATGAAATAGTCATTTTCCACATGACGATTGTCAAAGGATTCGAGGACTTCTGGTTGATAGTCAAAGATGTAGTTGGTTTCTTTGTTGCCCAGTAGGCTTAGGTTTTTCATTTCTTCTTGTTGTGACATGATTTTTTCTTTCTAATTTAAACACCACGTTGGTTATCGTAGAGGAGGGTATGGAGTTGAGGAAGGACGCGGACATTGCCCCAGCTATCGTCAGTAGCGACACGTTCCCAGAGTTCTTTGAGGCGGTCTAGTTGGTCTTGGACAATATTACCTGTAGCCTTGGGCTCAGGATTTCCAGCCGATAAAAAGAGGACATCTGGTTGGTAACGTTCTTGAATCCCTTTGGCAAAGGCTAGATCTGCATCATCAAAGACAGGGATTTTAAAGGTGACTTTGTCTGGGTCCAGTTGGGAAACGATGAAATCCAAGGTCTCAAAGTTGACTTCCATCTTGGATGAAGGAGGTTTGGGGCTGAGAGTGACCTGGTCAATGTCTTTTAACCAATTTTGCCAGCGGGAGCCTTGGGTCTCAACAGCCAGAGTGACACCGCGTTCCTTGAGCTTGGTGACAAGTTGAGCCATGTTGGCTGCTAGGATAGCAGGATTTCCCCCAGACAGGGTTACATAGTCGTAGCTTCCTAATTTATCTAAGGCAGCAATGACTTCATCAGCTGTCATACGAGTAGGTTTTTCAGAACCATCCCAAGTAAAGGCAGAGTCGCACCAGTCGCAGTGGTAGTCGCAACCAGCAGTGCGGATAAACATGGTTTTCTGCCCGATAGCACGACCTTCACCTTGAAAGGTTGGACCGAAAATTTCCAGAACAGGTAGTTTGAGGACACGTTCCTTAGTCATCTAACCACTCCCGTCTAAACTCCGCAAAGGCAGTCGGAGTCTCATAGAGGCGAACGCATTCCAAACGGAGACCGCGCTCGTCGGGCAACTCTTGACTCATAGTTTGGAAAATCCAGTAAACCATGTTTTCAGCAGTCGTGTTCATATAAGGCAGGGTTTCATTGAGATAGCGATGATCCAAGTGGGGTTCTAAGTAGTTCTTGTAGATAGCTTTGATGTCTCCGAAATCGTGGGTCATACCACGTTCATCTAAAAATCCACTGACAGCGATTTGTAAATGATAAGTGTGGCCGTGCAGGGACTTGCATTTTCCCTCATAGTGAAAGAGGTGGTGGGCAGCATCAAAGGTAAATTCTTTTGATACCAAGGTTCTGTGAGGATTGTAGACCAGAGACTCGCCAGTTTCTTGTTTGATTTCTTTGGGTGCAAAAAACATTAGCCCACTCCTTTCTGTGAGAGATAAACATCTAGTCCATGCTGGCGCAGGTGACAGGCTGGACAATCACCGCAGCCACTACCGATAATCCCATTGTAGCAGGTTAAGGTCTTCTCACGAACGTAGTCAAAGGCACCGAGTTGGTCGGCTAATTTCCAAGTTTCAGCCTTGTCTAGCCACATGAGAGGTGTTTGGATAACAAAGTCATAATCCATGGCAAGGTTGAGAGTAACATTAAGGGATTTGATAAAGACATCACGGCAGTCAGGGTAGCCTGAGAAGTCTGTCTCGCAGACACCTGTCACGATATCTTGAATGCCTCGTTGCTTGGCAAGAACTGCTGCAAAGGATAGAAAGAGGTGGTTGCGGCCGTCAACAAAGGTATTGGGAACCTCTCCCTCGTTTTGCTCGATCTCCAGATCAGAGGTCAGGGCATTTTCAGTGATTTGTCCCAGCAGAGACATATCGAGGATGTGATGACGAATACCCTGTTCCTTAGCGATTTCTCTAGCAACTTGGATTTCGAGATGATGGCGTTGACCGTAGGCAAAGGTGACAGCTTCGACTGTTTCATAGTGTTCTTTAGCCCAAAAGAGGCAGGTTGTGGAATCTTGACCGCCACTAAAGACGACCAAGGCTGATTGACGTTTCATAGTACTCCTTCCAAAATGGGAAATGTTCAGAGCACGCAAAAAGCTCCCTTGAGGGGAGCTAAAAAATACCAAGTAGAGGTTTTTTTTAGCGATGGCATGTCCCAAACATCGTAATATTCTACCTACAGTCTAGCATATTTTTTGAAAAATGGCAAAGGGCAAGAAAAAAGAGACCAAATAAAGTACTTGGTCTCTTGTGTGATTAGCTCAATTCAGCAACGATGGCCTTGATTTGTTCTGCAGTGTGTACTCCAGCAACTTGTTTCACCACTTGGCCGTCTTTCTTGAAGAGAAGGGTTGGGATAGACATGATTCCAAAAGCACGAGCTGTGTTTGGATTTTCATCAACGTCCATTTTAACGATTTTCAAGACATCTTCTGAAAGTTCTTCAGACAATTTGTCCAAGATTGGACCTTGCATACGACATGGACCACACCAAGTTGCCCAGAAGTCTACCAAAACCAAACCGTCTTTTGTTTCTTGTTCGAATGTTGCATCTGTAATTGCTTTTGCCATTGTATTTCTCCTTTTTTAGTTATATTGGCTTAAATCTTGTTTCATGAGATAGAAGAAGACATCTCCATAAGTCCCATGGTAGTCCAAATCATGACCATTGTAGGTTAATTTTTGGACAGTGTAGTAATCAGCAACGCCGATAAGGCAGGCATGTTGAGAACGTTCAAAGTCTTGGTAAGACTCGAAAGTCATGGTTCTCTCTTGCTTGCTGGCGTCTAGATAAGTAATTTCGATCATATAAAACTCCTTTGTTCGATCTTGACTTTATTGTACTCCTTGAAAAGAGGAATGTCAAGAAAAATGATTGCGCACGCAACTTTTTTTTAGAAAATCTGATTATGAAATGAAATCAAGACTCGTCTCCAGTCTTTCTTCGACAGCCTTTTGCAGGTAAGCTAGAGTTGTCTGTCCCTCGTCAGTCAGGCAGATAAAGCTAGCCCGTCTATCCTGATCGCAACACCGGCGACTAAGCAAACCACAGTTTTTCTCTTCCAGGCGAGCTACCATTCTAGAAACAGCGCTCGGGCTAAGATGGAGTTTATCTGGTAGGTCAATCTGCCGTAAAGATTTTTCATCAGCTAGGTCCAGATAGTAGAGCAGGTAAAACTCTTTCAAGGTCAACCTTTGTTCACTCTGCTGGGCAATAGTTTCTTCCAACAAGGCTTCCATTTCCTTTTGACGGCGGTTGTAGTCAAACCACTTTTCCAAATAGGTCATTGCTTTCTCCTTTCTTTTCAAAGTAAAAATCACAAAGTCATTACTGATTATCTTTGTAACACAAGATGATTGCGCATGCAATGATTATACTACTTTTAACTAATCCTTGCAAGAAAGAAGAATTTCGATATTTCCTTGAAATTTTCTGAAAAAAGAGTAAACTGGTATGCAAGAAGTCTATTTCGTGGAGTTTAGGATGAAATTATATGTTCAATTAATGATTCTCTTTGTGATTTCTCTAATCGGTGAGGGAATCTCCAGTTTCTTTCATTTGCCCATCCCAGGCAGTATTATCGGCTTGATTATTCTCTTTCTAGCCCTACAGTTCAAGTGGCTAAGGACCAGACATGTCAACATGGTCGGGAATTTCTTGCTGGCCAACATGACTATTCTCTTTTTGCCACCAGCAGTAGGTATCATGGAAAAGTTTGATGTGATTGCTCCTTATCTTTTGCCTATCGTCTTGATTGTCTTTTTTGCGGCTGTCATCAACATTATTCTTATTGCCCTAGTGGTTCAGTTTATCAAGAGACGATTTGAGGGAGATTATGAGAAAGGAGATGCCAAATGAGTGAATTTGTATCCAATCCTCTGTTTGGGATTGCATTATCTATCCTAGCTTATCTAGTGGGGATGTTGATTTACAGACGTTTCCCCCATCCATTGACAACGCCCCTGCTTTTGTCAGCCATTTTTATCATTATTTTCCTTAAGGCGACGGGTATTTCTTATCAAGATTATTACCAAGGTGGGGTTTATCTGAACAACTTGATTGTCCCATCGACCGTGGCTCTAGGGATTCCGCTTTATAAGAGTTTTCACCTGATGAAGCATCATGCTCGCAGTATTCTCTTTGGTAGTCTGTTAGCAGTAGTTGTCAATACTTGTTTCACTGCCATAGTAGCGAAAATATTTGGTATGGACTTTTTCCTAGCCATTTCTCTCTTTCCCAAGTCAGTGACAACCGCCATGGCAGTGGGGATCACAGAAAAATTGCAAGGTTTGACGACTGTGACCTTGGTCGTCGTAGTGGCGACTGGGATTTTGACCAGTGTTATCGGACCAACCCTTTTGAAGTGGTTGAAAATTGATGATCCAGTAGCAGTTGGTCTTTCCCTTGGTGGAACAGGTCATGCAGTCGGAACGGGAACAGCCTTTCGATACGGCTCGGTAGCAGGAGCCATGGGTGGCTTGGCTATCGGTGTCACCGGTATACTCTACGTATTTGTCAGCCCCATCGTAGCCAGTTTGATATTGAGTTAAAGAAAAACCCAGCTTTCTAGCTGGGCATTTTTTATTGCAAATTAACCTTGTTTTTCAAGATGTAGTAGGTACCGAGATAGTAGATAGCTGATAAAAAGAGATCGCGCAAGATTTCTGTACCAGCCATCACGTTAAAGTCATTTTCAATTCTGAAGAAGAGAGAAACATAACCAATGACGATGGCAATGACGATATAGGCTAAAATTCCCATAGCTGTTCGATACTCGTTAAAGAGTTGCCCGATAGAGATGGAGAGGTAAATGGACAAAATCCATGCGATCGAACTGACAAATAGTGATAGGGCATACAGCCAGCCGTAGCTGAGGTAAGGGGAAATGAAGTTATAGAGGGCAGTGAAGTCTTTTTCTATTGGTGTTAAGAAGATGATGATCAATATACTCAAGATAAAGACGATATAGCTTAAGATGGACCAGACAAGGCCACCTAAAAGTTTTGCGATGATGATTTGGTGCTCAGAGACAGGTAAGGTCAAGGTCAAGTAACCTTGGCGGTCATAAACACTTCCCTTGAATCTTCGGATGATTAAAAAGATTGTTGCAATCCAAAGAGTGACGCTGAGTCCTCCAAAGACTAGTACTAAAAAGAAGATGAAATAAGCAGCATTGTTAGGATTGTAACTCTGGCTAAGACTGTTAATAAAAGCTCCAATCAAAACTGAAATTGCAAGTACAGCACCGTAGAGTGCCAGATACCATTTATTGACATTTTTAAATTCATAACGAACTAGATTCCAAAACATAATAATCTCCTTTGCTTAGGCTTTAAATTCCTGGCGGAAGAGCTGGTCAATTGATTCACCTGACTCGTAACGAATATCATCAACATTTCCTTGGCGCACGACTTTTCCGTCTTTGAGGAAGATGATCTCATCCAAGATTGGCTCAATATCTGAAATCAAGTGGGTTGAAATCAGCACCGTAGAGGTTGGTGAGTAGTTGTTGATGATGGTATTGAGGATATAATCACGAGCAGCTGGATCCACACCTCCGATTGGTTCGTCCAGAACGTAGAGGCGGGCTTCACGGCTCATAACCAAGATGAGTTGGACCTTTTCCTTGTTCCCTTTTGATAGTTTCTTGAGGCGACTATTTTCATCAATACCGAGATCGTCTAAAAGGTGTTGGGCTCTTTCGAGATTGAAATCCTGATAGAAGGTTTTAAAATAGGTTAGAGCATCCTTGACCTTCATCTCTTCATTGAGATACGTTGTGTCAGGAAGATAGGAGACGATCGCCTTGGTAGCAGGACTTGGATCCTGTCCGTTAATGAGGACACGTCCTTTATTTGGTTGAAGGAGGCCATTAATCAGTTTGATTAGGGTTGTTTTCCCGGATCCATTTGGTCCAAGGAGCCCAACAATCTTTCCGGCTGAGATCTCTAGTGAGATATTGTCAAGTGCCGCAGTTGCTCCATATGATTTTGTTACATTTTCAAGTGCTAGTAGTGTCATAGTCTTAAACTCCTTTAATATAGTCGCTTAATACATTTGGCAGTTCTTCTTTTTTGTAGCCAAATTGGAGCATGCAAGAGACGAATTGTTGCAGTTGCTCCTCGGAAAGTTGTTTGCGGGACTGAAGGATGAGGTCCAAATCCTCGGTGACAAATCGACCAGTTGTCCGCTTGCTATATACAAATCCTTCACGTTCGAGGTCAGACAAGGCGCGCTGAATGGTATTAGGATTGACCCCAGCCTCGCTCGCCAAATCTCTCACGGTAGGGAGCTGTTGATTGGGTTCCAGTTCATGGGAAACAATCTGTAATTTGATTTTTTCCATAATCTGTAAATAAATCGGTTTTGTATTATCAAATGACCAGGACATCATAGTCTCCTTTCTTTGTCTTTGTTGTTCTAATTAAATAATACAATAAAACAAAAAACTTGTCAAGTAAAAATAAGAATTGTTTTGGGAATTGCTCAAAAAATGGTATAATGAGAAGAAAACGACAAGGAGGGAAATGCATGCGTTGTCCAAAATGTGGGGCTACCAAGTCTAGTGTTGTTGATAGTCGACAAGCCGAAGAAGGAAATACCATCCGTCGAAGACGTGAGTGCGACGAGTGTCAGCATCGTTTTACAACCTATGAACGAGTAGAAGAAAGAACGCTGGTTGTCGTCAAAAAAGACGGTACACGAGAGCAGTTTTCGAGAGATAAAATCTTTAATGGGATTATCCGCTCAGCCCAGAAACGCCCTGTTTCAAGTGATGAAATCAACATGGTGGTCAATCGTATTGAGCAAAAACTCCGTAGTCGCAGTGAGAATGAGATCCAAAGTGAATATATTGGGTCTTTAGTCATGGAAGAATTAGCAGAGCTGGATGAGATTACCTATGTTCGTTTTGCCAGTGTTTACCGTAGCTTTAAGGATGTGAGTGAGTTGGAGAGTCTGCTCCAGCAGATCACCCAGTCCTCAAAAAAGAAAAAGGAAAAATAGATGAAGCCAAATGACCGTTTTTCTTTTCTAAAGAATAATCGGGTGTCGCAAGATACCTCTTCTCTGGTGCAGTGCTACCTCCCGATTATCGGTCAGGAGGCACTGAGCCTCTATCTGTACGTCATTACCTTTTGGGATGGTGGGCAAAAGGAACACCTCTTTTCCCATATCCTCAATCACTTAAACTTTGGCATGTCTACCTTGCTCCAATCCTTTAAAGTCTTATCGGCTTTGGATTTGTTGACCCTTTATCAGAAGGGGGAGAGTTATGAGTTGGTGATCCATCCGCCCCTCTCCAGTCAGGAATTTCTAAGTCATTCTGTCTATAGCAGATTATTAGAGAAAAAGATTGGGGATACAGCTGTTTCTGCTATGAAGCAGGCTCCAAGTGAGGGAGAAGCACTCTCTGTTTCTTTGAGCCAAGTCTTTCCAACCCTGATCGAAGAAGTGACCCCAAGCGAGTCTAAAAGCAAGTTAAAAAACGATTTTGATTTGGACCATTTCCAGCGCCTGATGGCTCGAGATGGCTTGCGTTTTGAAGACGAGCAAACGGATGTTTTGGAATTGTTTGCCATTGCAGATGAAAAAAAATGGACCTGGTTTGAAACCTATCAATTAGCCAAGGCGACTACAGTGGCTCAGGTTATTTCAGTCAAACGCATGCGTGAAAAGATAGCACAAAAACCAGCGACTTCTGACTTTAGCCCCAAAGAAATGACCATTATCAGAGAAGCCAAAAATAAAACTCCCCTGGAATTTTTAGCCGAAATCAAACAAACACGTAAAGGAAACATCACCCAAAGTGAAAGAGAACTTCTTCACCAGATGGCGTCTTTAGGCTTGTTGGACGAAGTCATCAATATCGTCTTACTTCTAACCTTTAACAAGGTTGATTCGGCTAATGTCAATGAAAAATATGCCATGAAGGTCGCAAATGACTATGCTTATCAAAAAATTCGGACAGCAGAAGAGGCTGTGCTTCGGATTCGAGAGCGTCAGCAAAAAGGGCAAGAAGACCAAAAATCGAAAACTAGCTCGACTAAGACAAATGTTCCTAAGTGGAGTAATCCAGAATACAAGAATCAAACCAGTGAGGAAACTCGTCTGGAACTAGAACGCAAAAAACAAGAAATGTTAGCCAGATTAGAAGAAGGAGGAGACTAGATGGAAAGTGTGGGTGACGTTATTAAACGTCAGACAAGTCGTTTTCAGTATCAGGACCTAGTCCAGCAGATTATGAAAGACCCAGATGTAGCGGCTTTTATCCAGAAAGAATCCCTCAGCCAAGAGGAGTTAAATCGTAGCATCTCCAAGTTCAACCAATATATCACAGAACGGGATAAGTTTCTTCGTGGGGATGCTGACTATATAGCTCGTGGCTACAAGCCTATCTTGGTCATGAATCACGGCTACGCAGATGTATCTTATGAAGAAACACCAGAACTAATCGCGGCTGAAAAAGAGGCGGCCATCAAGAATCGTCTCAAGTTGATCAATCTACCAGCAAGTCTCAAGAAAGCGAAATTGGCTCAGATTGACCTAGATGACTTAGGACGTTTGCCGATTTTTGAGAGACTCTATGCCTTTGTTGACCTTTACCCAAGTATCCGAAAAGGCCTCTATCTTTACGGAGATTTTGGTGTCGGTAAGAGTTTCATGATGGCAGCCCTGGCTCACGACTTATCTGAAAAACGTGGTGCTTCAACAACCATTCTCCACTATCCAAGTTTTGTCATTGATGTAAAAAATGCCATCGGTGAAGGATCTGTGAAGACCTTGGTGGATGAGATCAAGTTAGCAGAAGTCTTGATCTTGGATGATATTGGTGCAGAACAGTCTACCCCTTGGGTGCGTGATGAGATTCTCCAAGTCATTCTCCAGTATCGCATGCAGGAAGATTTGCCGACCTTCTTTACTTCCAACTTTAATTTCCAAGATTTGGAAAAACATTTTGCCAAAGGAAAGAATGGAAATGATGAGACTTGGGAAGCTAGACGGGTTATGGAACGGATTCGTTATTTGGCTGAGGAAACAAGACTAGAAGGAGAAAATCGCCGATGACAGAAACCATTAAACTGATGAAAGCTCATACTTCAGTTCGTCGTTTTAAGGAGCAAGCCTTCATACGGATACTTTCCAACCTCAAGGGGTAGAAGGTCTCCTTATCACGTCTGTGGATGCTGCGCTTGCGGGGCAAAATGCTTTGCTTGCGGCTGAGAGTCTGGGATATGGTGGTGTTATTATCGGTTTGGTCCGTTACAAGTCGGAAGAAGTGGCAGAGCTTTTTAATTTGCCTGACTATACCTACCCCGTTTTTGGGATTGCCCTTGGCGTGCCAGATCAACAACACGATGTCAAACCAAGACTGCCTTTGAACCAAGTGGTATTTGAAGAAGAATACCAAGAACAGCCAGTAGCGGCGATTTTGGACTATGACAAAGTACAGGCAGACTATGCTGGTGCGCGTGCGACGACCTCTTGGAGTCAACGTTTGGCAGAGCAGTTTGGTCAAGTCGAACCTAGTTCAACTCGGAAGAATCTAGAACAGAAAAAGTTATTGTAGAAAGTGAGAAAACATGGCCTTACCAACTATTGCCATTGTGGGACGTCCCAATGTTGGGAAATCAACCCTATTTAATCGGATCGCTGGTGAGCGAATCTCAATCGTAGAAGATGTCGAGGGTGTGACACGTGACCGTATCTATGCAACGGGTGAGTGGCTCAATCGTTCCTTTAGTATGATTGATACGGGAGGGATTGACGATGTCGATGCTCCCTTCATGGAACAAATCAAGCACCAGGCAGAAATCGCTATGGAAGAAGCGGATGTCATCGTCTTTGTAGTTTCTGGGAAAGAAGGGATTACAGATGCGGATGAATACGTAGCCCGTAAACTCTATAAAACCCATAAACCTGTTATCCTTGCCGTTAACAAGGTTGACAACCCAGAAATGCGAAATGATATTTTTGATTTCTATGCGCTAGGCTTGGGCGAACCGTTGCCAATTTCGTCTGTCCACGGTATCGGTACGGGTGATGTACTGGATGCCATCGTGGAAAATCTTCCACATGAAGTAGAAGAAGAAAATCCAGATGTCATTAAATTCAGCTTAATTGGCCGTCCAAACGTTGGGAAATCAAGTTTGATTAACGCTATTTTGGGAGAAGACCGCGTGATTGCTAGTCCAGTAGCTGGAACAACGCGTGATGCCATTGATACCCATTTTACAGATACGGATGGACAAGAGTTTACCATGATTGATACAGCTGGTATGCGTAAGTCTGGTAAAGTCTATGAAAATACGGAGAAATACTCTGTCATGCGTGCCATGCGTGCTATTGACCGTTCTGACGTGGTCTTGATGGTCCTCAATGCCGAAGAAGGTATTCGTGAGTACGACAAGCGTATCGCAGGTTTTGCCCACGAAGCCGGTAAAGGGATGATTATCGTGGTCAACAAGTGGGATACCCTTGAGAAAGACAACCACACCATGAAGAAATGGGAAGAGGATATCCGTGAGCAGTTCCAATATCTGCCTTATGCGCCGATTGTCTTTGTTTCAGCTCTTACCAAGCAACGTCTCCATAAACTTCCTGAGATGATCAAGCAAATTAGCGAGAGTCAAAACACCCGTATCCCATCAGCAGTCTTGAACGATGTGATTATGGATGCCATTGCTATCAATCCAACACCGACAGACAAAGGAAAACGCCTCAAAATCTTCTACGCGACTCAAGTGGCAACCAAGCCACCGACCTTTGTCATCTTTGTCAACGAAGAAGAACTCATGCACTTCTCTTACCTACGTTTCTTGGAAAATCAAATCCGCAAGGCCTTTGTCTTTGAAGGAACCCCGATTCACTTGATCGCAAGAAAACGCAAGTAAGCCTTGCATATTTTCCAATAAGAATAACTTAAAAGAAGACGAGTATGTCTTCTTTTTTCTATAAAATAGGTGAAAAAAATCCTGTCCAATCGAAGGGAAAATCTGTCATCAAAATTCAATCATTCTCCTAGCTTTTGTAACCTATTTGTAATGAAAATGCACTTTCTTTGTAAAAATCAAAATGCTATAATTCCTTAAATCAATTTTCCTTTATCAGGGAGGTTATTATGAAAAAAAGCAGATTATTTAAACATAGTTTGTTGGTTCGCTTGCTTGGATTGTTGATGGTCTTTCTCTTCTTGTCAGCATTCACAGCACCTGAAAAACCTGAGTACGGGATCTATGACCCGGATCATTATTTAACGGATGAGACTATAAGTCAGATACGAGAATTGAATAATGTCAATAGTAAAAAATCAGAAAAATTCCAAATGGGAGTTTATGTTGTAAAAAGCCTAGATGGAGAAACAATTGAAACAGTCGCCAATGAAACAGCTAGAGCTTGGAAGATTGGCTACTCGGGAGACAATCACGGTGCCTTGATTGTGGTCGCAGTCCAGGATAGAAAATCACGGATTGAAACCAGTAATAATGTGGCCAGTAAGATCACTGACTATCAGACTCACAGGTTCTTGACAACAGCACGCCCTTACTTTCAAAATGGTGACTATAATAAGGGTGTTCTCTCAATAGTCAATAATCTCAACTACATGTTCTATAGTGGATCGAGTACGACTGCTTCAAGTTCTAAAAGTAGTTACGATTATACTACCAACTCTAGTCGCTTAAGGGAACTTGAAAAGTATGCTGGTGAGAGCAGTTCTTCGAGACGTCATCGAAAAAGCAGTTCGAGTGATGGAGTTATCGGATTTGGAATTCTCATTTACTTCATCGTGATGATCATCGGATTTATATCTGGAGGTCGTGGTGGCGGTTCACACGGCGATGATTCTGGCGGTGGCTGGTGGAGCAGTGACTCATCAGATTCAGGATCCTCTTGGTCTGACTCGGGCTCCGACTCATCTGGAGGCTGGGACGGCGGTGGCTTTGATGGCGGTGGTTCGTCTGATGACTGGTGAGTGATTATATATTGCTCAAACCGATTTCTCCATACAGTAAGGTGATTCCTTTGCAAGAGTTCACTCCTTAATTAAAAATAAAAACAAAGTTTGGGAAATTGATTTAAAATCTGAGTATTTTCTCAGAAAAGTTGATAAAAGAAAGTGTTAAGGTTTTGATATGAAACAAAATAAAGTAATTCTCTCAATAGTGGCGATCTTTTTTGGACTACTAGTTCTGGGAAGTTGTTCCGCAGTGACGACCTATAATGGTCTGGTTGGTGAACAGACTAAAGTGGAGCAGGCTCAGGCCGATGTTTCGACAGCCCTCCAACGTCGTTCGGACTTGATTGGTAACTTGGTGGAGTCCGTTAAAGGACAAATGAATCATGAAACCGAAGTCTTTACCAAGATTGCTGATGCTAGAGCTAAAATCGGTAGTAGCTCAGTAACTTCGGAAGAAAACCAAAAGGCTCAGGGAGAATTGAGCTCTGCTCTTTCCCGCTTGATTTCCTTGACGGAAAATTATCCAGAACTCAAGAGCAATCAAAATGTTGAGCAACTAATGGTCGAACTTTCAGGAAGTGAAAATCGTATCTTTGTAGCACGCAAGGATTATAATAAAGTCGCAGCTGAGTACAATCAAAAGTTGAGAAGTTTTCCAACCGTGCTTTTTGCGAATATGATGAACTTTAAAGAAGCTGAAACCTTTAAAGAAACAGAAGAAGCTAAGACAGTGCCTAAGGTCGATTTTGGAACCTCTTCATCAAGTCAATAAAGTGAATCAGCCTATGAATAAAGTAATTTTTCTAGTATGACTAGTGATTTCAAATCCGAACCTGGAAAGCTTTTTCCAGGTTTTTTTGGTATAATAAAAGGGAAGAGACAGTGACTCAAATGGAGGTTTGCTATGGAGAAAACAAAAGCCTTTCTTGAAGCGCACTACAAGAGATATATTCTTACGATTTGCCTTCTCTGGTTCCTCATGTTTTTCCTTCCTTGGGATTGGCAAATAGGAGGAGTTTCAGTATATTATTTCGTTATGAAAAAACTCTTCGTGGTCTTTGGCGTTTTATCCATCCTATACTCCGTGCTGATTAAAAAAATCAGTCTTCTCATCTTTGGAATTATCTTTTGCTTGGCCTTCTGGATCAATCTCTTTTGGTATTTTGGGATACTGCCTGTATTCTTGGGAAATTAAACATTAAAAAATGAAGGACTAGACTAGTTTCTAGTCCTTTTTTCCTTGTTAAAATAGTTGGAGATGTAAAAATGATTTTGTTGACGGGCTATCTGTATGATATAATAAGTCCCGTAAACAGAAGATTAAGGGATTTGAAAAATGGCTAAAAAAGTAAAAGATTATTATGACTTGGCTTATGCTAGGGATTTAAGTCGAAGGTTACAAGAAGCGTCCGTTGCCTTTGATGAGCGAAAGTTTAGGCTCTTGTTAGAAAAAGACTTGGAAGAGTTGGAGTTTAGCCAGCGTCAAGAACTCTTGGCTAGAAGTATCAAAGAATGTCTTCCCCTATCTTATCAGGACTCTCTCAAGGTTTTTGAGAAAATTTTAGGTCCTGAGCTAGAGGGTGGTTTAGGTATGTTTTCGGAAGGTTATTGGCTTTGGCCCATTGGTAAATATGTAGAGCTATACGGGGACCAAGAATTTGAATTGAGCGCGGCCTTTAGTAAGGAACTCACCAAGCGGTTTACGGGAGAATTTTCCATGAGGCCCTTACTGGCTCGCTATCCTAAGGATACAATGGCTTTGCTGTTAGAATGGAGTCGGGATGAAAATTTGCGCGTTCGTAGACTTGCCAGCGAGTGCATGCGTATTCGTCTGCCTTGGGCTAAGAGACAAATCGTGGTGCTAGATTATCTTGAGGATTTCACCACTATTCTGACCAATCTAAAGGATGATAGAGACAAGTCCATTCAAAAAAGCGTAGCGAACAATCTAAATGATTTATACAAGGAAGCTCCTGATAAGTTTGAAAGGATACTTCAAGCTTGGCAGAAGGAGGATGTAAGTCCAAGTTGTGCCTGGATCATCAAGCACGCCTCACGAACAAAAAACAAAAAAATAGCAACAGAGGATTTATGCAAAAAAGCTGAATTTTGACTGCTCTTTTCCGTTGTAAATTAAGGATTCTTTCTTGAAAAATAATAGTAAATATGCTAAAATGAAAAGAACATTCTAAAATATTCAGAATTAAAAGTAAGGAAAATCATGGCTAATATTTTAAAAACGATTATTGAAAATGATAAAGGAGAACTTCGTCGTCTGGAAAAGATGGCTGATAAGGTTCTTAACTATGAGAGCCAAATGGCTGCAATGTCAGATGAAGAGCTAAAAGCAAAAACTGACGAATTTAAAGAACGATACAACAAGGGTGAATCACTTGATTCATTGCTATATGAGGCTTTTGCGGTAGTTCGTGAAGCTGCAAAGCGTGTCCTTGGGCTCTTCCCTTATAAGGTTCAGGTCATGGGTGGGATTGTTCTTCACCATGGTGACGTTCCAGAGATGCGTACCGGTGAAGGGAAGACCTTGACAGCGACCATGCCAGTATACCTCAATGCCCTTGCAGGTAAAGGGGTTCACGTAGTTACAGTCAATGAATACCTAACAGAACGTGACGCGACTGAGATGGGTGAGTTGTACTCATGGCTCGGTCTTTCAGTAGGGATCAACTTGGCAGCTAAATCTCCAATGGAGAAAAAAGAAGCTTATCTTTGCGATATTACCTACTCAACCAACTCAGAGATTGGTTTCGACTACCTTCGTGACAACATGGTCGTTCGTGCAGAAAACATGGTACAACGTCCACTCAACTATGCCTTGGTCGATGAGGTGGACTCGATCTTGATCGATGAAGCCCGTACTCCTTTGATCGTTTCAGGTGCCAACGCAGTTGAAACAAGCCAACTCTACCATATGGCGGATCACTTCGTAAAATCCTTGGACAAGGACGACTATATCATTGACGTGCAGTCTAAGACGATTGGTTTATCTGATTCTGGTATTGACAAGGCAGAAAGCTACTTCAAACTTGATAATCTCTACGATATCGAAAACGTAGCTCTTACTCACTTTGTTGACAATGCCCTTCGTGCCAACTATATCATGATCCTTGATATCGACTATGTGGTTAGCGAAGAGCAGGAAATCCTAATCGTCGACCAATTTACAGGTCGTACCATGGAAGGTCGCCGTTACTCTGATGGCTTGCACCAAGCGATTGAAGCAAAAGAAGGTGTGCCAATCCAAGACGAGACCAAGACTTCAGCTTCTATTACCTACCAAAACCTCTTCCGTATGTATAAGAAATTGGCAGGTATGACAGGTACTGGTAAAACAGAAGAAGAAGAGTTCCGTGAAATCTATAACATTCGTGTTATCCCAATCCCTACTAACCGTCCAATCCAACGTATTGACCACTCAGACCTTCTCTATGCAAGTATCGATGCCAAATTCAAGGCTGTTATTGAGGATGTGAAGGCGCGTTACCAAAAAGGTCAACCTGTCTTGGTTGGTACTGTTGCCGTTGAAACCAGTGATTATATTTCTAAGAAATTGGTCGCAGCAGGTGTTCCTCACGAAGTCTTGAATGCGAAAAACCACTATAGAGAAGCTCAAATTATCATGAACGCTGGTCAACGTGGTGCGGTTACTATTGCAACCAACATGGCCGGTCGTGGTACCGACATTAAGCTTGGTGAAGGGGTTCGCGAACTTGGTGGACTCTGTGTCATTGGTACAGAGCGCCACGAAAGTCGCCGTATTGATAACCAGCTTCGTGGACGTTCAGGACGTCAAGGAGACCCAGGTGAGTCACAATTTTACTTGTCTCTTGAAGATGATTTGATGAAACGTTTCGGTTCAGAACGTTTGAAAGGTGTCTTTGAACGCCTCAACATGTCTGACGAAGCTATCGAATCTCGCATGTTGACGCGTCAGGTTGAAGCAGCTCAAAAACGTGTCGAAGGAAACAACTACGACACTCGTAAACAAGTCCTTCAATACGATGACGTCATGCGTGAACAACGTGAGATCATCTATGCACAACGTTATGATGTCATTACTGCAGATCGTGACTTGGCACCAGAAATCCATGCTATGATTCGTCGTACCATTGGACGTATCGTGGATGCACATGCTCGTTCTAAGGAAGATGAAAAATTGGAAGCAATCTTGAACTTTGCTAAGTATAACTTGCTTCCAGAAGATTCAATCAACCGTTCAGATTTTGCAGGTTTGTCAGACCAAGCTATCAAGGATGAACTTTATCAACGTGCCTTGAAAGTCTATGACAGCCAAGTTGCTAAGCTTCGTGACGAAGATGCAGTGAAAGAATTCCAAAAAGTCTTGATTCTACGTGTTGTAGACAACAAGTGGACAGACCATATCGACGCCCTTGATCAATTGCGAAATGCTGTTGGTCTTCGTGGATATGCCCAAAACAACCCTGTTGTAGAATATCAAGCAGAAGGTTTCCGCATGTTTAACGACATGATTGGTTCAATCGAATTCGATGTGACTCGCTTGATGATGAAAGCACAAATCCATGAACAAGAACGTCCGCAAGTTGAACACAATATCAGTACAACTGCGACTCGTAATATCGCAGCTCAGCAGGCAAATCTTCCAGAAGATTTGGACTTGAGCCAAATCGGACGAAACGACCAATGCCCATGTGGATCAGGTAAGAAATTCAAGAACTGTCATGGAAAGAGACAATAATATGAGATAAGATACAGGCGGATACCTGGTAAAAATCATTTTTTGCTTGGTGTCCGTTTGCTTTATAAGGAGATGAATCATGGTATTTAAAGCTAAAAGTCCTAAAATTAACATTGAAGAAGTTCGCGCCTTGTCTAAATTAGAGGGAGCGGCTCTTGCGAGAAAAAATCAACGTGATCAGGAATTGGAAGCCATCATTCGTGGGGAAGACCAGCGTATTCTCTTGGTGATAGGACCATGTTCATCTGATAACGAAGAGGCGGTTCTCGAGTATGCCAAGCGTCTATCTGCTTTGCAAGAAGAGGTCAAAGACCGTATTTTTATGGTCATGCGTGTCTATACAGCTAAACCTCGTACCAATGGGGATGGCTATAAGGGCTTGATTCATCAGCCAAATGCGACAGAAGCTCCTAGTTTGATCAATGGGATCAAGGCTGTTCGCCAGCTCCACTATCGTGTAATTACCGAGACGGGAATGACAACAGCGGATGAGATGCTTTATCCTGAAAATCTTCCGCTGGTGGATGATTTGATTTCTTATATGGCTGTTGGGGCTCGTTCAGTTGAGGACCAGCAACACCGTTTTGTAGCGAGTGGAGCAGGCTTTTCGACAGGATTTAAAAATCCCACATCTGGAAATCTCAATGTTATGTTTAATGGGATTTATGCAGCGCAAAATAAACAGAGTTTCCTCTTCCTCGGTAAAGAGGTGGAAACAACAGGGAATCCATTGTCCCACGCCATTCTTCGCGGTGCCTTGAATGAATATGGGAAAAATATTCCTAACTACTACTATGACAATTTGATGGATACCATTGATCAGTATGAAAAGATGGGCTTGGAAAATCCCTTTATCATCATCGATACCAATCATGACAATTCAGGCAAGCAGTACATGGATCAAATCCGTATCGTTCGTCAGACCTTGATTAACCGTGACTGGAATGAGAAAATCAAAAAATATGTTCGTGGTTTTATGATTGAGTCCTATCTAGAAGATGGACGTCAAAATGAGCCAGAAGTTTTTGGTAAGTCTATCACGGACCCTTGTCTAGGATGGGACAACACAGAAGCACTTGTTCGCGAAATTTACCAAACGCTAGGAGAGTAAGATGGCATTTATCGAAAAAGGTCAAGAAATTGATATTGAAGCAATCAAGGCTGCGACCCAGTTGTCACCTGAAGCCTTGCGAAAGAAAGAAGCCCGCGATAGAGAGTTGGCAGCCATCATCTCGGGTGAGGACGACCGAATCCTTTTGGTGATGGGGCCGTGCTCTTCAGACAATGAAGAAGCAGTGCTTGAATATGCTCGTCGCTTAGCAGACTTGCAGAAAAAAGTTGCGGATAAAATCTTTATCGTGATGCGTGTCTATACGGCAAAACCTCGTACTAATGGAGATGGCTATAAAGGCATGATTCATCAACCAAATACCAGCGAAGCGCCTAGTCTCATCAATGGTTTGCAGGCTGTTCGTCAGCTGCACTACCGTGTGATTACCGAAACGGGATTGACGACGGCTGATGAGATGCTTTATCCGTCTAATCTCATTTTGGTCGATGATCTGGTCAGTTACCATGCTGTAGGAGCTCGTTCAGTAGAAGACCAGGAGCACCGCTTTGTAGCCTCTGGGATTGATGCTCCAGTTGGAATGAAAAATCCAACATCTGGGAACCTTGGGGTCATGTTTAATGCCATCTATGCGGCTCAAAACAAGCAAACCTTCCTTTACCATGGTCAAGAAGTGGAAACTTCAGGAAATCCTTTGGCCCACGTTATCCTTCGTGGTGCCATGAACGAATATGGTAAAAATGAACCCAATTTCTACTATGAAACCCTCTTAAATGCCATCAATCGCTATGAGACTATGGGACTTGAAAATCCCTTCATTATCATCGATACCAATCATGACAATTCTGGCAAGCAGTATATGGAACAAATTCGCATTGTTCGTCAAGCCTTGCTGAATCGTGACTGGAATGAAAAGATTAAAAAGACGGTTCGAGGCTTTATGATCGAATCTTACCTAGCAGATGGTCGTCAAAACCAACCAGAGGTCTTTGGCTGCTCCATAACTGACCCTTGTCTAGGTTGGGAAAATACAGTAGCCTTGGTAGAAGAAATTTATACTACCTTAACAAAATAAGTGAAAAGGATGGAGTTGGGGGAATCTCAGCTCCTTTTATGAGTATGATAGTTGGACACGGAATTGACATCGAAGAATTGGCTTCGATAGAACGAGCAGTTACACGGCACAATGGCTTTGCCAAGCGGGTGCTGACTACTAAGGAAATGGAGCGCTTTACCAGTCTCAAAGGGCGCAGACAAATCGAATACTTGGCAGGTCGTTGGTCGGCTAAGGAGGCTTTTTCCAAGGCTATGGGGACAGGAATTGGCAAACTGACCTTTCAGGATTTGGAAGTTTTGAACAATGAACGAGGCGCGCCTTATTTTAGTCAGGCGCCATTTTCAGGAAAGATTTGGCTATCGATCAGCCATACAGATCAGTTTGTGACAGCCAGTGTCATTTTGGAGGAAAATCATGAAAGCTAGTCCACATAGACCAACCAAGGCTCTGATTCATCTGGGAGCTATTCGACAAAATATTCAGCAAATGGGGGCTCATATCCCTGAAGGAACGCTCAAGTGGGCAGTGGTCAAGGCCAATGCCTATGGTCATGGAGCAGTTGCCGTTGCCAAGGCTATTCAAAATGATGTTGATGGATTTTGTGTTTCCAATATTGATGAAGCTATTGAACTTCGTCAGGCTGGACTTAACAAGAAAATTCTCATCTTAGGAGTTTCTGAGCTAGAAGCCGTTGACCTAGCTAAAGAATACGACATCACCATGACAGTGGCTGGACTGGAATGGATTCAAGCGCTCTTAGCTAGGGAGACAGATTTATCTGGCTTAACTGTCCACCTCAAGATTGATTCAGGAATGGGACGAATTGGTTTTAGAGAAGCCAGTGAAGCGGATCAGGCTCATGCCTTGCTCCAACAACACGGCGCTCGTGTTGAGGGGATTTTTACCCACTTTGCGACTGCAGATGAAGAATCAGACACTTATTTTAATACCCAGTTAGAACGATTTAAAGCTATTTTGGCAAGTATGAAGGAAGTGCCAGAGATGGTTCATGCCAGCAATTCTGCCACGACTCTTTGGCATGCAGAGACTATTTTCAATGCGGTTCGTATGGGAGACGCTATGTATGGCCTGAATCCTAGTGGAGAGGTCTTGGACTTGCCCTATGATTTGACTCCAGCCTTGAGTTTGGAGTCTGCCCTTGTTCATGTCAAGACAGTTCCGGCTGGAGCTTGCATGGGCTATGGGGCGACCTATCAGGCAGATAGTGAGCAAGTCATTGCGACGGTGCCAATCGGTTATGCGGATGGTTGGACACGAGACATGCAGAATTTCTCCGTCTTGGTAGATGGACAAGCGTGCCCAGTCGTCGGTCGGGTTTCAATGGATCAAATCACCATTCGATTACCTAAGGTTTACCCTCTAGGAACAAAAGTAACCTTAATTGGCTCCAACGGTGACCAGGAAATCACAGCTACTCAGGTAGCGACCTATCGTGGAACTATTAACTATGAGGTGGTTTGTCTCCTCAGCGACCGCATTCCGAGAGAATATTATTAAAAAGAAAGGAGTGGAGCATGAATCTACACCAACCCTTGCATGTCTTACCTGGTGTGGGACCAAAGTCAGCAGAGAAATACGCCAAACTAGGAATTGAAAACTTGCAAGACCTCTTGCTCTACTTTCCTTTCCGTTATGAAGATTTCAAGACCAAGCAGGTGCTAGAGTTGGAAGATGGAGAAAAGGCTGTTCTGTCTGGTCAGGTAGTGACTCCTGCCAGTGTCCAGTATTATGGTTTCAAGCGCAATCGCCTGCGTTTTAGCCTCAAGCAGGGAGAGGTCGTTTTTGCGGTGAATTTTTTTAACCAACCCTATCTGGCTGATAAGATAGAGTTAGGTGCAACTCTTGCTGTCTTTGGGAAATGGGACCGTGCCAAGGCCAGTTTGACTGGGATGAAGGTTCTAGCTCAAGTGGAAGATGACCTCCAACCGGTTTATCGTCTGGCTCAAGGAATCAGTCAGGCCAGTCTGGTCAAGGTTATCAAGACAGCCTTTGATCAGGGGTTGGACCTCTTGATAGAGGAAAATCTTCCCCAGTCTTTACTTGATAAATACAAACTCATGTCCCGTTGTCAGGCTGTCCGTGCCATGCATTTTCCTAAGGATTTGGCAGAATACAAGCAGGCCCTTCGTCGGATCAAATTTGAGGAACTCTTTTATTTTCAGATGCAGTTGCAGTCACTCAAGTCTGAAAATAGAGTTCAGGGAAGCGGTCTGGTTCTGAATTGGTCTAAGGAAAAGGTGACAGCTGCTAAAGAAAATCTGCCATTTGCCCTGACTCAAGCCCAGGAAAAGAGTTTGCAGGAAATTTTGGCTGACATGAAGTCCGACCACCACATGAATCGTCTCTTACAAGGGGATGTAGGGAGCGGAAAAACGGTGGTTGCTGGTTTGGCCATGTTTGCGGCGGTGACGTCTGGCTATCAGGCAGCTCTCATGGTGCCAACAGAAATCCTAGCAGAGCAACACTTTGAAAGTTTACAGAGCCTTTTTCCAGACTTGAAACTCGCTCTCTTGACAGGTTCCTTAAAAGCTGCAGAAAAAAGAGAAGTCTTGGAGACCATAGCAAAGGGGGAGGCCGATTTGATTATCGGAACCCATGCTCTGATTCAGGATGGGGTAGATTATGCTCGACTTGGTTTGATTATCATCGATGAGCAGCACCGTTTTGGTGTGGGGCAAAGGCGTATTTTACGTGAAAAAGGGGACAATCCAGATGTCCTCATGATGACGGCGACTCCCATTCCACGAACCTTGGCCATCACAGCCTTTGGTGATATGGATGTTTCTATTATTGACCAGATGCCAGCAGGGCGGAAGCCTATTGTTACTCGCTGGATTAAGCATGAGCAGCTGCCTCAGGTCTTGACTTGGTTAGAGGGAGAAATTCAAAAAGGTTCTCAAGCCTACGTCATCTCTCCCTTGATTGAAGAATCAGAAGCCCTGGATCTGAAAAATGCCATTGCCTTATCAGAGGAGTTGACAGCTCATTTTGCTGGTAAGGCTGAAGTGGCTCTTTTACATGGTAAAATGAAAAGTGATGAAAAAGACCAAATCATGCAGGATTTCAAAGAGCGAAAAACAGATATTCTCGTTTCGACAACTGTTATCGAGGTTGGGGTCAATGTCCCTAATGCGACCGTCATGATTATCATGGATGCCGACCGGTTCGGTCTCAGCCAACTTCACCAGCTCAGAGGCCGTGTGGGTCGGGGGGACAAGCAGTCCTATGCTGTTCTTGTGGCTAATCCCAAGACGGATTCTGGGAAGGACCGCATGCGCATCATGACAGAAACGACCAATGGATTTGTCCTTGCTGAGGAAGATTTGAAAATGCGCGGATCGGGTGAGATTTTTGGAACCAGACAGTCAGGACTGCCGGAGTTCCAAGTGGCGGATATCATCGAAGATTTTCCGATTTTAGAAGAAGCCAGAAAAGTTGCCAGCTACATTAGTTCGATAGAAGGTTGGCAAGAGGATCCAGAATGGCGCATGATTGCTCTCCACCTAGAAAAGAGAGAACATCTGGATTAAGCCTTTTCTAAGAAATCTATAAGCTAGCTTTTAGGTTTGGGTCTTATACTAGAGTCATCAAAAAGAAACGAGGACTCTCATATGACGATTAAAGTGACCTACCAAAAGAAATTTCAGACTTTCAAACTAGAGAAAGGAGCTAGCACCTATTGATACACAGAGAGCGGAAACGCTCTTTTTATTTTTAAAACTACTTTTAGACGATAGGTTTAAGGAAAGAGAATCTAAAATCACTTTCTATTTAGTATTCTTTCTTGCATTGCCTTCCTAGATATGCTAGAGTTATGATAGCGATTACAAAACTAAAGGAGCATGCTATGAAAAATCCAGCTTTGTTAGAAGAAATCAAGAACTATCTAGGACGGGATGAGATTCCAGAAGACTTTGATGCTTTCTGGGATGAAGAAGTCAAAAAAGTTTCATCTCTTCCAGCCTACCAGTTGGAGGAAAGAGATTTCCATATTCCCCAAGTCAAGTGCTATGAGCTCACTTTTGAAGGAACCAATGAAGGCAAGGTCTACGCACGCGTCGTCCTTCCAAAGAGTGAGGGTAAAGTTCCCCTAATATTCTATTTCCATGGCTATATGGGGCGTGGTTGGGACTGGGCCGATATGTTGTCCTTCACCGTGGCTGGTTACGGTGTTGTTTCCATGGACGTTCGTGGCCAGTCGGGCTATTCGCAAGACGGCTTGCGCTCTCCACTAGGAAATACGGTGAAGGGGCATATCATCCGTGGTGCTGTGGAAGGTCGTGAACATCTCTTTTATAAGGATGTTTATCTGGATATTTACCAGTTGGTTGAAATTGTTGCTAGTCTATCTCAGGTGGATGAGAAAAGACTTTCTAGCTATGGTGCCTCACAAGGAGGGGCTTTAGCTTTGGTTGCAGCTGCTCTCAATCCTCGGATTCAGCGAACAGTTGCCATCTATCCCTTCTTGTCTGATTTTAGACGAGTGCTTGAGATTGGCAATACCAGTGAAGCATATGATGAACTCTTCCGTTATTTCAAGTTTCACGATCCTTTCCATGAAACAGAGGAGGAAATCATGGCGACCCTCGCCTATATCGATGTGAAAAATCTTGCCCATCGCATTCAAGGTGAGGTCAAGATGATTACAGGCTTGGACGACGATGTCTGCTATCCTATTACCCAGTTTGCTATTTACAACCGCCTAACTTGCGACAAGGCCTATCGCATCATGCCTGAGTATGCCCACGAAGCCATGAATGTTTTTGTCAATGACCAAGTTTATAACTGGCTCTGTGGTAGTGAGATTCCTTTTAAGTACGCAAGATAATGAATGAGAGAGCCCAGGAGCTCTCTTTTTATGTCCTAAATCTGAAAGTACTTTTAGAAAATTTAAAATATTAAAATATTCTTAAAAGTAAAATCTATTCTGTGGGAACACAGATATAAATATAAGACTTTATTGTATAATAAAGGAAAAGTCACTTGTGAAAGGAGGAAAAAGGCTGCTGGGCGCTTAAAGAATGGCTCAGCAAAAATGGGAGAGGATTGGGAGCTCTCATTGAGTTGGATACTTTCTTGTAAAACTTGTCTCTTGAAGAGACAATAAAAATTTTTAAAGAAAAAGAAAGCGCTTTATTTTATGAAAAATGAAAGGACAAACATGAATTACAAATCTTTAGATCGGAAACAGCGATACGGAATTCGAAAATTTGCAGTTGGGGCGGCATCTGTAGTGATTGGTACAGTGGTATTTGGAGCAAATCCAGTCTTAGCTCAAGAGCAAGCCAATGCAGCAGGAGCCAATACAGAAACTGTCGAACCTGGTCAAGGTTTATCAGAGTTGCCAAAAGAAGTGTCCTCGGGAGATCTTGCTCATTTGGATAAGGATTTGGCTGATAAATTGGCAGCAGCTCAAGACAACGGCGTTGTGGTGGACCAAGATCATTTGAAAAAAAATGAGAGTGCAGAGTCAGAAACTCCATCCTCTACGGAAACCCCTGCAGAAGAAGCAAATAAGGAAGAGGAATCAGAGGATCAGGGGGCTATTCCTCGTGACTATTACTCAAGAGATTTAAAAAATGCTAATCCTGTCCTTGAAAAAGAAGATGTTGAAACCAATGCAGCAAATGGTCAGAGAGTTGATTTATCAAGTGAACTAGATAAACTAAAGAAACTTCAAAATGCTACAGTTCACATGGAGTTCAAACCAGATGCATCATCTCCACGCTTTTACAATCTCTTCTCTGTATCCAGTGAAACCAAGGAAAATGAGTACTTTACTATGTCGGTCCTTGATAATACAGCTCTTATTGAAGGGCGTGGCGCTAACGGAGAGCAGTTCTATGATAAGTATACCGATGCTCCTTTGAAAGTTCGCCCTGGACAATGGAATTCCGTGACCTTTACTGTCGAACAACCGACAGCAGAGTTACCTCATGGTCGAGTTCGTCTCTATGTGAACGGTGTCTTATCTCGAACAAGTCTCAAATCTGGTAACTTCATTAAAGATATGCCAGATGTTAATCAAGCTCAACTTGGAGCAACCAAACGGGGCAATAAAACAGTTTGGGCATCAAACCTACAAGTACGAAACCTAACTGTTTACGATCGTGCTTTAAGCCCAGATGAAGTTCAAACACGAAGTCAATTATTTGAAAGAGGTGATTTAGAACAGAAACTCCCTGAGGGCGCAAAAGTCACTGAGAAAGAAGATGTCTTTGAAGGGGGAATGCATAACCAACCAAACAAAGATGGCATCAAGAGTTATCGTATTCCAGCTCTTCTCAAGACTGATAAAGGAACGCTGATTGCAGGTGCAGATGAACGCCGTCTCCATTCGAGTGACTGGGGTGATATCGGTATGGTCATTAGACGCAGTGAAGATAATGGTAAAACTTGGAGTGATCGAGTAACCATTACCAACTTACGTGACAATCCAAGAGCTTCTGACCCATCAATCGGTTCACCAGTGAATATCGATATGACCTTGACTCAAGATCCTGAAACCAAACGCATCTTTGCCATTTATGACATGTTCCCAGAAGGAAAAGGAATCTTTGGAATGTCTTCTCAAAAAGAAGAAGCCTATAAAGAAATCGATGGCAAAACCTATCAAATCCTCTACCGAGAAGGAGAACGGGGAGCCTATACTATTCGAGAAAATGGGACTGTCTATACACCAGATGGCAAGGCAACGGAATACCGCGTTGTTGTAGATCCTGTCAAACCAGCATACAGCGATAAGGGCGACCTATACAGGGGTGACCAGCTACTAGGAAATATCTACTTCACAACAAACAAAACTTCTCCATTTAGAATTGCCAAGGATAGTTATCTATGGATGTCCTACAGCGATGATGACGGGAAGACTTGGTCAGCGCCTCAAGATATTACTCCAATGGTCAAAGCCGATTGGATGAAATTCTTAGGTGTAGGTCCTGGAGTGGGGATAACCCTTCGTACTGGACCACATAAAGGCCGAATCGTCGTTCCTGTCTATACAACTAACCGTACCAACCACCTCAATGGTTCCCAATCATCTCGAATCATCTACTCAGACGACCATGGTAAGACTTGGCATATGGGTGGTGGTGTCAATGACAATCGTACACTTTATGATGGTACAGTGGTTGATTCAAGCACCATGAGCAATTATTATGCTCAAAATACGGAAGCTTCAGTTGTTCAGTTAAACAATGGGGACCTCAAACTCTTTATGCGTGGATTGACAGGAGATCTACAGGTTGCAACCAGTCATGATGGTGGTCTAACTTGGGACAATAATGTTGAACGTTACGACGTGCCAGATGTTTATGTTCAAATGGCTGCGACTCACACGGTTCAAAATGGCAAAGAATATATTCTCTTGGCAAATGCGAACGGTCCAGGTCGTAAAAATGGTTATATTCGAGTGGCTCGTGTTGAAGAAGATGGCCAGTTAACTTGGTTGCACCACCATTTGATTCAAGAAGGTGAGTATGCTTATAACTCACTTCAACAAATCGGGCCAGATGAATTTGGACTTTTATATGAACACCATGCTCCTGGAGGAGTTCCGTACACACTTTCCTTTAAGAAATTTAACTGGGATTTCTTGACTAAGGAAAGAATTTCTCCTAAAGAAGCAAAAGTAAAATATGCTATCCAAAAATGGCCAGGTATTATTGCCATGGAGTTCGATTCGGAAGTATTGGTAAACAAGGCTCCGACCCTTCAATTGGCAAATGGCAAGACAGCAACCTTTATGACCCAGTACGATACAAAAACTCTCCTATTCACAATAGATCCAGAGGATATGGGTCAAAGAATTACAGGTCTAGCTGAGGGTGCAATTGAAAGCATGCACAATTTACCAGTTTCTTTAGCTGGCTCTAAACTAAGCGATGGTATTAATGGCAGTGAAGCTGCTATCCATGAGGTTCCAGAGTTCACAGGTGGTGTAAATGCAGAAGAAGCGGCTGTGTCAGAGGTACCAGAGTACACTGGACCATTGGCAACAGCAGGTGAAGAACCCGCTCCAACAGTAGAAAACCCTGAATTCGCAGGTGGTGTTAATGCAGAAGAAGCAGCTGTGTCAGAGGTACCAGAGTACACAGGTCCATTGGCAACAGCAAGTGAAGAACCCGCTCCAACAGTAGATAAGCCTGAATTTACAGGTGGGGTCAACGCTGTTGAAGCGGCAGTCCACGAACTGCCAGAGTTCAAGGGTGGAGTCAATGCTGTTCTAGCAGCCTCAAACGAGCTTCCGGAATATAGAGGAGGTGCTAACTTTGTCTTGGCAGCTTCAAATGACCTGCCAGAGTATAAGGGTGGTGTCAATGGTGCTGAGGCAGCAGTCCTTGAAGTGCCAGAGTACAAGGGAGACACCAATCTAGTATTAGTAGCTGCAGACAACAAACTGTCTCTAGTCCAAGATGTGACCTATCAAGCGCCAGCCGCTAAACAAGATGAACTTCCAAATACAGGAAGCAAGGAAACAAGCTCACTGCTTTCCCTTGGTCTTGCAGGTGTTCTTTTATCCTTGTTTGCATTTGGTAAGAAGAGAAAAGAATAATAAGCAAAAGCTATTTGAATAAGTCTCAGAAGAGATAGCAGGTTTTTCAGCCTGCTATCTTTCTTTATTAAATTCAGCTTAATTCGAAATCATAAGAAGTCTGAAACTACTTTCAGGATAGTCTGTTCTATAAAATAGTTTTGAAACTGAAATCTATTCTACCACAAACTATTGAAAGCGCTTAACAAATGATATATAATAAGCCCATAAGAACAAGAAAGGGAGGAAAGAGGATGCCACAGATCAGCAAAGAAGCCTTGATTGAACAAATCAAAGATGGAATCATTGTCTCTTGCCAGGCACTTCCTCACGAACCGCTTTATACAGAAGCGGGAGGAGTCATTCCCTTGCTAGTCAAAGCGGCTGAGCAAGGTGGAGCAGTCGGTATCCGAGCAAACAGTGTTCGCGATATCAAGGAGATTAAGGAGGTTACGAAACTCCCGATTATCGGGATTATCAAGCGTGACTATCCGCCACAGGAGCCTTTCATTACAGCTACGATGAAAGAAGTGGATGAACTGGCTGAACTAGACATCGAGGTCATTGCTCTGGATTGTACCAAACGTGAACGTTACGACGGTTTGGAAATTCAGGACTTTATCCGACAAGTCAAAGAAAAATATCCGCATCAACTCTTAATGGCTGATACCAGCACGTTTGAAGAGGGTATAGCAGCAGTTGAAGCAGGAATTGATTTTGTTGGAACAACCCTATCAGGTTACACTTCATATAGTCCAAAAGTAGATGGTCCAGACTTTGAACTGATCAAAAAACTTTGTGAAGCAGGAGTGGATGTCATCGCTGAAGGGAAAATTCATACACCAGAACAAGCTAAGCAAATCCTTGAATATGGGGTGCGAGGTATCGTGGTTGGTGGAGCTATTACTAGACCAAAAGAGATTACGGAACGCTTTGTTGCCGGTCTTAAATAACACAATCTCAAAAAAGAGGAGAGTGGTCGATGCGTCGGACAAAATGAAAACGTATACAAATTTAAAAAACTCACTATCCAATATGGATACGCTTATCAATTAGGAGAATACAAATGAAATTTAGAAAACTAGCTTGTACAGTACTTGCGGGTGCTGCGATTCTTGGCCTTGCTGCTTGTGGTAACTCTGGTGGAAGTAAAGATGCTGGAAGCTCTAGTAGCGATAGCGGAAAAACAGAAATCACTTGGTGGGCATTCCCAGTCTTCACACAAGAAAAAACGGGTGACGGTGTTGGAACTTATGAAAAATCAATCATCGAAGCTTTTGAAAAAGCAAATCCAGATGTAAAAGTGAAATTGGAAACCATCGACTTCAAGTCAGGTCCAGAAAAGATCACAACAGCTATCGAAGCAGGAACAGCGCCAGACGTACTCTTTGACGCACCAGGACGTATCATCCAATACGGTAAAAATGGTAAATTGGCTGAGTTGAACGACCTCTTCACAGACGAATTCGTCAAAGATGTTAACAACGAAAACATCGTACAAGCAAGTAAGGCTGGAGACAAAGCTTACATGTATCCAATCAGTTCAGCACCATTCTATATGGCCATGAACAAGAAGATGTTGGAAGATGCTGGAGTTGCAAACCTTGTTAAAGAAGGTTGGACAACTGATGACTTTGAAAAAGTTTTGAAAGCGCTTAAAGATAAAGGCTATACACCAGGTTCATTGTTCAGTTCTGGTCAAGGGGGAGACCAAGGAACACGTGCCTTCATCGCAAACCTTTATGGCGGTTCTGTAACAGACAAAGATGTAACCAAATATACAACAGACGATCCTAAATTCGTCAAAGGACTTGAAAAAGCTGCTAGCTGGATTAAAGACGGTTTGTTGAACAACGGTTCACAATTTGACGGTGGAGCAGATATCCAAAACTTTGCCAACGGTCAAACATCATACACAATCCTTTGGGCACCAGCTCAAAACGGTATCCAAGCGAAACTCTTGGAAGCAAGTAAGGTAGACGTGGTAGAAGTACCATTCCCATCAGACTCTGGTAAACCATCTCTTGAATACCTTGTAAACGGATTTGCAGTATTTAACAACAAAGACGATAAGAAAATCGCAGCTGCTAAGAAATTCGTTCAATTCATCGCAGATGACAAAGAATGGGGTCCTAAAGACGTAGTTCGTACAGGTGCCTTCCCAGTTCGTACTTCATTTGGCAAACTTTATGAAGACAAACGTATGGAAACAATCAGTGGCTGGACTAAATACTACTCACCATATTACAACACTATCGATGGATTTGCTGAAATGAGAACACTTTGGTTCCCAATGTTGCAATCTGTATCAAATGGTGACGAAAAACCAGCAGATGCTTTGAAAGCCTTCACTGAAAAAGCTAACGAAACTATCAAAAAAGCTACAAAACAATAAGCACTAAGTCAGATTGATTCCCCCCTTTTCCCTGTGCACTATGGTGTAAGAAAAGGGGGACTTTTGTTTGAAATGGTAGGAACTGTCACGAAACTAAAATGAAGTTCTTACATAAGCGAATCTTAAAAAATTTCATTTTGGTTTTAAAACAGTTCAAGAAAATCAAAAACTATTCTATTTGAAAGAGAGGTGCCGACTGTGAAAGTCAATAAAATTCGTATGCGGGAAACAGTGATTTCCTACGCTTTCCTAGCACCAGTGTTATTCTTCTTTGTCATCTTTGTCTTGGCTCCTATGATTATGGGATTCATTACAAGTTTCTTTAACTACTCCATGACGAAATTTGAGTTTGTGGGCTTGGACAACTACATTCGCATGTTTAAAGACCCTGTCTTTGTGAAGTCTTTGATCAATACCGTTATCCTGGTTATTGGATCTGTTCCGATTGTGGTTCTCTTCTCGCTCTTTGTAGCATCTCAAACCTATCATCAAAATGCGATTGCTCGATCTTTCTATCGTTTCGTCTTCTTCCTTCCTGTAGTTACAGGTAGTGTTGCCGTAACGGTTGTATGGAAATGGATCTATGACCCACTATCAGGGATTCTAAACTTTGTCCTTAAGTCAAGCCACATCATCAGCCAAAACATTTCTTGGCTGGGTGACAAAAACTGGGCCTTGCTAGCGATTATGATTATCCTTTTGACAACATCTGTTGGTCAACCGATTATTCTTTATATCGCTGCCATGGGGAATATTGATAACTCACTTGTTGAAGCAGCGCGTGTAGACGGTGCGACTGAATTCCAAGTCTTCTGGAAGATCAAATGGCCTAGCCTTCTTCCAACAACTCTTTACATCGCGATTATTACGACTATCAACTCATTCCAATGTTTCGCTTTGATTCAGCTCTTGACTTCTGGTGGTCCAAACTACTCAACAAGTACACTCATGTACTACCTTTACGAAAAAGCCTTCCAATTGACAGAATACGGATATGCAAATACCATCGGTGTCTTCTTGGCAGTGATGATTGCCATTGTCAGCTTTGCTCAATTCAAGATCCTCGGAAACGACGTAGAATACTAAAGAAAGGAGACAGTTATGCAACCTACACAAAAGAAACCTTTAACAGCTTTCACTGTTATTTCAACGATTATCTTGCTCTTGTTGACCGTACTGTTCATCTTTCCATTCTACTGGATCTTGACAGGGGCCTTCAAATCACAGCCTGATACCATTATGATTCCGCCACAGTGGTTCCCTAAAATGCCAACCATGGAGAACTTCCAACAACTCATGGTGCAAAACCCTGCTATGCAGTGGATGTGGAACTCTGTATTTATCTCACTGGTAACCATGTTCCTAGTGTGTGCAACCTCTTCTCTAGCAGGTTATGTCTTGGCTAAGAAACGTTTCTATGGTCAACGCATTCTCTTTGCAGTCTTTATCGCTGCCATGGCTCTTCCAAAACAAGTTGTCCTTGTACCATTGGTGCGTATCGTCAACTTCATGGGAATTCACGATACTCTTTGGGCAGTTATCTTGCCTTTGATCGGATGGCCATTCGGGGTCTTCCTCATGAAACAGTTCAGTGAAAATATTCCAACAGAATTGCTTGAATCAGCTAAAATCGACGGTTGTGGTGAAATTCGTACTTTCTGGAGCGTAGCCTTCCCTATTGTGAAGCCAGGATTTGCAGCCCTTGCAATCTTTACCTTCATCAATACTTGGAACGACTACTTTATGCAGTTGGTTATGTTGACTTCACGTCAAAACTTGACCATCTCACTCGGGGTTGCGACCATGCAGGCCGAAATGGCAACCAACTATGGTTTGATCATGGCTGGTGCAGCTCTTGCAGCCGTGCCAATCGTAACCGTCTTCCTTGTCTTCCAAAAATCCTTCACTCAGGGTATCACTATGGGAGCTGTTAAAGGATAATACTCTGCGAAAATCGAATTCAGACAATGTCAGCATCACCTTGCCATACTTAAGTATTGCCTGCGGTTAGCTTCCTAGTTTGTTCTTCGATTTTCATTGAGTATAGGAAAAACTGTCTATCAAAATTCAGAAGAATATGTTATAGACTAAGAGAAATATAGTTTTATAAGTGTCTACAAAATGGAAAGTACACAGTTACTTCGTGAAGTTTTGTCAGACACTTATAAACTTAATTTACGATTTTAGTTAACTATCAGAAACGAAGGAAACAGTATGATTTTTGACGATTTGAAAAACATCGCCTTTTACAAGGGAATCCATCCCAATCTAGACAAGGCTATCGACTATCTCTATCAGCACCGTAAGGATTCTTTCGAACTCGGTAAGTATGAGATTGACGGGGACAAGGTCTTTCTAGTTGTGCAGGAAAATGTCCTCAATCAAGCTGAAAATGATCAGTTTGAGCACCATAAACACTATGCAGATTTGCATTTACTGGTAGAAGGGCATGAATATTCGAGCTACGGTTCACGTATCAAAGACGAGGCGGTAGCATTTGATGAAGCGAGTGACATTGGTTTTGTCCATTGTCATGAACGCTACCCACTATTGTTGGGCTATCACAATTTTGCGATTTTCTTTCCTGGAGAACCGCACCAGCCAAATGGCTATGCAGGTATGGAAGAAAAAGTTCGTAAATATCTCTTTAAAATTTTGATTGATTAAAAGAATCAGGAGGAGCAAACATGGCACAAAAAGGAGTAAGCCTTATCAAGGCAGCATTTGATACAGATAATTTTCTCATGCGTTTTAGTGAGAAGGTCTTGGATATCGTCACAGTCAATCTTCTTTTTGTTGTCTCTTGTTTGCCTATCGTGACGATTGGAGTGGCAAAAATCAGCCTCTACCAAACTATGTTTGAGATTAAGAGAAGCAGGCGAGTGCCTGTTTTCAGAACCTATCTGAGAGCTTTCAAGCAAAATCTGAAACTGGGGCTTCAGTTGGGTCTGTTAGAGTTGGGCATTGTGTCATTAAGCCTTCTAGACCTCTATCTCTTCTGGGGACAGACTGCTTTGCCTTTCCAGATTGTGAAAGCAATTTGTTTGGGGATTCTCATCTTCCTCACTCTCGTGATGCTGGCTAGCTATCCCATCGCTGCGCGCTATGATTTGTCTTGGAAAGAAGTGCTGCAAAAAGGGCTTATCTTGGCAAGTTTTAACTTTCCATGGTTCTTCCTCATGTTAGCCATTCTCTTTCTTATTGTGATGATTCTTTATCTATCCGCCTTCACTCTCCTTTTGGGTGGGGCAGCTTTTATCCTCTTTGGTTTTGGTTTGCTGGTCTTTCTCCAAGCAGGATTGATGGAGAGAATTTTCACCAAATACCAGTAGGATGGCTTGTTTCTGAAACTACTTTCAATCGTTAAAGTTTCTAAAATACAAGTAGAAACTAAAATCTAAGTGTATACAAGATATTGAAAGCGATTTTCACAAGGTGTATACTAAACTTGTAAAAAATAGAACTGCTCTCAGCAGAAAAAAGAAATCTTAGGAGAAAATCTATGTCAGATTTGAAAAAATACGAAGGTGTCATTCCAGCCTTCTACGCATGTTATGATGATCAAGGAGAAGTAAGTCCAGAGCGTACGCGTGCCTTGGTTCAATACTTCATTGATAAAGGTGTTCAAGGTCTCTATGTCAATGGTTCTTCTGGTGAATGTATCTACCAAAGTGTAGAAGACCGCAAGTTGATTTTGGAAGAAGTCATGGCAGTTGCTAAGGACAAATTGACAATCATTGCTCACGTAGCTTGCAACAATACTAAAGACAGTATGGAACTTGCTCGCCATGCGGAAAGCTTGGGAGTAGATGCTATCGCAACAATCCCACCGATTTACTTCCGCTTGCCTGAGTATTCAGTTGCTAAATACTGGAACGACATTAGTGCTGCAGCACCAAATACAGACTATGTTATCTACAACATTCCTCAATTAGCAGGTGTTGCTTTGACTCCAAGTCTTTACACTGAAATGTTGAAGAATCCACGTGTTATCGGTGTTAAGAACTCTTCTATGCCAGTTCAAGATATCCAAACCTTTGTCAGCCTTGGTGGAGAAGACCACATCGTATTCAATGGTCCAGATGAACAGTTCCTAGGTGGACGACTCATGGGTGCCAAAGCTGGTATCGGTGGTACTTATGGTGCTATGCCAGAACTCTTCTTGAAACTCAATGAGTTGATTGCTGAGAAAGACTTGGAAACAGCGCGTGAATTGCAATACGCTATCAATGCAATCATTGGCAAACTCACTTCTGCACATGGAAATATGTACGGTGTGATTAAGGAAGTCTTGAAGATCAATGAAGGCTTGAACATTGGTTCAGTTCGTTCGCCATTGACGCCAGTAACCGAAGAAGATCGCCCAGTTGTAGAAGCAGCAGCACAATTGATTCGTGAAACCAAGGAGCGCTTCCTCTAATCCATAAGGAGGTATTTATGACACACTACGTTGCAATTGATATCGGTGGAACCAACATCAAATATGGTTTGATTGACCAAGAAGGCCAACTTGTTGAATCGCATGAAATGCCAACCGAGGCGCATAAGGGTGGTCCTCATATCTTACAAAAGACAAAAGATATCGTAGCCGGCTATTTAGAAAAAGGCCCAGTAGCAGGTGTTGCCATTTCTTCTGCTGGGATGGTGGATCCTGATAAGGGGGAAATTTTCTACGCTGGTCCTCAGATTCCCAATTATGCAGGAACCCAGTTCAAGAAGGAAATCGAGTCGAGTTTTAATATTCCTTGCGAGATTGAAAATGATGTCAACTGTGCAGGTCTGGCTGAGGCAGTATCTGGTTCAGGAAAGGGAGCGAGTGTCACACTTTGCTTGACCATTGGAACAGGTATCGGTGGTTGCTTGATTATGGATGGGAAAGTTTTCCATGGATTTAGCAATTCGGCCTGCGAAGTCGGTTACATGCACATGCAGGATGGAGCTTTTCAGGATCTTGCTTCTACGACAGCCTTGGTTGAGTATGTAGCAACAGCTCATGGTGATCCAGTTGATCAGTGGAATGGCCGACGCATTTTCAAGGAAGCTACTGAAGGAAACAAGATTTGTATGGCTGGTATTGACCGCATGGTAGACTACCTTGGGAAAGGTCTGGCAAATATTTGCTACGTTGCCAATCCAGAAGTGGTCATTCTCGGTGGCGGTATCATGGGGCAAGAGGCTATCCTCAAACCAAAGATTCGCAAAGCCTTGAAGGCGGCCTTGGTACCAAGTCTAGCTGAAAAAACACGATTAGAATTTGCCCATCACCAAAATACAGCAGGGATGTTGGGAGCCTATTATCATTTTATACTCAATGAAAATCAAAGAGCAAAGTAGGAAGCTAGCCGTAGGCAGTACTTGAGTACGGCAAGGTGAAGCTGACGTGGTTTGAATTTGATTTTCGAAGAGTATCAAAACAAAACAATCCTAGTTTGGAGCTATAGAATTAAGAAAAACACTGAATCACTACTCGAGTGAAAACTGTTTTACTTAATTCTTTTTTTATTGAAAAATTTGAGCCAAAGGAGGTAATCGTGGGAGACTAGGAGAAAATAACCGCCTTGAATGAAAGGTTAAGGCGAGATGAAGAACTACAAGGTGAGAGCAATTCTATCATCCATTGAATTGATATTTAGCTTGAGTAAATGGGAAAATGTGGAAAAATGATATAATGAGGTGGACGAAAAATTGACAAATTAAAATTTCTAGAGGTGAGAGAAGTGTGGCAACACATCCAACTTAAATTGAAATACTATAAAATTACGAGGAGATTGTAAGATGAGTAATTATATAAAATTAAATGAAGATAGATGGAATAATGTAAAAAATGCCTATACTGAGCCATTGACACATGAAGAATTAGAAGAAGCTAGAAAGCATCCAATTTCTGTCGCCTTAACTGTGGGGAAAAAAGTTCCGATAGAATGGTTTGAAAAAGCCAAGGGAAAAAAGATATTAGGATTAGCTTGTGGTGGTGGACAGCAGGGTCCTGTTTTTGCTGCAAAAGGTTATGATGTCACCATTATGGATTTTTCTAAATCACAATTAGAAAGAGATGAAATGGTTGCAAAACGAGAAGGCTTAAAAATCAATACCGTTCAAGGTGATATGACAAAACCATTTCCATTTGAAAATGAAACTTTTGATATTGTTTTTAATCCGGTTTCAAATGTATACATAGAGGATTTAGAAAACATGTATAAAGAAGCCTCTCGCGTATTGAAAAAGGGTGGACTTTTAATGGTCGGATTTATGAATCCCTGGATCTACATGTATGATACTGACACTGTATGGGACAAACCCGATGAGGAATTACTGTTAAAGTTTTCAATCCCTTTTAATTCAAGAGAGCTTGAAGAGGAAGGCAAAATCACTATCAATCCAGAATATGGATATGAATTTAGCCATACCTTAGAAAGTCAGATTAGAGGACAACTAAAAAATGGTCTCGCTATGATTGATTTTTATGAATCATGTGACAAAAGACATCGCTTGTCACCTTATGGAAATGACTACATCGCTACACTTTGCATTAAACTATAATCTTATAGAACATACTTCTGGAGAATAGCTCGTTTTATTTTACGATTAGAATTTCCCATACCCAAAATAACGCAGGGATATTGGGTGCCTACTATCATTTCAAAACAAAACAATCCTAGTTTGGTTCAACCAAACTAGGATTTTCTAACACGTTTTTGTCTACGATAGCCGTTGAGTTTTTTGTTTTCCCAATAGCTGTTAAAGATTTTTTCTTTGCTCTCGCGATTGATTTCCAAAAAGTAGGCATAAATCAAATCTATTAAAATGAGCATAGGGAGTTGAGCGGAAATACGCTGGATGTAAGAAGATTGACTGTGACTTGCCACAAGGACTGTTTCAGTGTAAGCCTGACTATTTTTGTTTGGAGCGCTGGTAAAGAGAATGGTCTTGGCACCCATTTCCTTGGCATCCAACAAACTATCGAGGACGGATTGGGTAGTGCCTGATAGGGAAAAACCAAGTACCAGACAATTTTCATCCATGATACTAGTCGTCCAAGCAAAGCCATCCTGATCAGTCAAAGCTTCACAGACAACACCTAGACGCATAAAGCGCAGTTTCATCTCACGGGCAATCAGACCAGAACTTCCCGTTCCAAAAAAGTAAACACGTTCAGCGTCATCGATTAATTGGGCGACGCGTTCCAGTTGTTCTTCGTCAATCAAATCCTGTGTTTGTTCTCTCATGATACTGTAGCTTCGTAAAACACGTTTGGTCAAAGGACTGTGTTTGTGCGAATGAGTGTCCGGTTTACTAGCCTGATGCTGGTATTGAAAGACGAACTCCCGATAGCCTGTAAAACCACACTTTTTGGCAAAGCGGGTCAAGGCTGCTTGGGAGATATGTAATTTCTGGGTAACTTGCTGAGAAGAGAGATCATCTTGGATCGTTTCAGCTTGTAAAAAATAGCGAGCGATTTCTTGCTCGAGCTCGGTTAATTCTTCAAATTGGAGGTCGATTATGGTTGCGATATCTGGCTTGTTCATGAGGCTCCTTTTTATGAGTCAAAGTCTTAAAGGTTAACGCTTTCCTAATTATTACTATCATTATATCATAGAAGTTAGGATAACTAAATAAAAAGGCATTTTCAATTAAAAGTCAAAAAATGCTTCGACTTTTCCAAGAGTTTCTCCGTAAAATATGGTACAATGAAATGTACTGAGATTCACCTATTTACTCTATTATTTTAGGGAAAATAAAGGTGGAAATCGGGAATTTTTCTAGAAAAGAGTCTTAGTTGTATGAGAAAATTTAATAGCCATTCGATTCCGATTCGGCTTAATTTACTATTTGCGATTGTCATCCTGCTCTTTATGGCCATTATTGGTCGTTTGTTATACATGCAGGTGCTCAATAAAGATTTCTATGAAACAAAATTGGCCTCAGCCAGCCAAACAAGGGTAACAACCAGTTCAGCTCGTGGACAGATCTATGATGCGGCAGGGAAACCCTTGGTAGAAAATACTGTCAAGCAAGTTGTTTCTTTCACACGAAACAATAAAATGACAGCAGCTGAATTGAAGGAGACAGCCAAGAAACTCCTCACATATGTAAATGTAACCTCTCCTGATCTGACAGATCGACAGATTGCAGACTACTACTTGGCGGACCAGGATATTTACAAAAAAACAGTCGAATCCTTGCCAAGTGATAAACGCCTGGATTCAGATGGAAATCGCTTATCAGAAGCGACTCTCTACAATAATGCGGTTGAAAGCATTGACGTGAGTCAACTCAATTATACAGATGACCAGAAAAAGGAAATCTATCTCTTTAGTCAGCTCAATGCTGTTGAAAATTTTGCGACAGGAACTATTTCTACGGATGCCTTAGATGATACCCAAGTTGCTCTCGTTGCATCAGCGTCCAAGGAATTACCGGGCATCAGCATTTCAACCTCATGGGATCGTAAAGTCTTGGACACTTCTTTATCGACGATCGTCGGTAGTGTTTCAAATGAGAAGTCAGGACTTCCAGCAGAGGAAGTTGATGCTTATCTCAAGAAAGGCTATTCTCTCAATGACCGAGTGGGAACTTCCTATCTTGAAAAGCAATATGAAGATGTTCTTCAAGGCAAACGCTCCGTCAAAGAAATCCACCTCGACAAACACGGAAATATGGAAAGTGTGGAAAATGTCGAAGAAGGAAGTAAAGGAAACAATATCAAGTTAACGGTTGACCTAGCTTTCCAGAATGGTGTGGACGACCTACTCAAGAGCTACTTCAACTCAGAGTTGGGTAATGGTGGAGCCAAATACTCTGAAGGAGTCTACGCCGTAGCCCTCAATCCTAAAACCGGTGCAGTTTTGGCGATGTCAGGTGTCAAGCATGATGTCGAATCCGGGAAATTAAGTTCAGATTCGCTTGGAACGATAACCAATGTCTTTGTGCCAGGATCTGTTGTTAAGGCAGCGACCATCAGCTCTGGTTGGGAAAATGGAGTCTTGTCAGGTAATCAAACCTTGACAGACCAGCCGATTGTTTTCCAAGGTTCGGCCCCAATCAATTCATGGTACACCTTGTCCTATGGCTCTTTCCCTATCACAGCAGTTGAGGCTCTAGAATACTCTTCTAATACCTATATGGTTCAGACTGCGCTAGGAATCATGGGACAGACCTACACACCAAACATGGTGGCCGCAACGGGACAGTTAGAGACTGCAATGGGCAAATTGCGATCAACCTTTGGGGAATACGGACTCGGAGCTTCAACAGAGATTGACCTCCCAGATGAATCTACAGGATTTACACCAAAAGAATTTGATTTGGCCAACTATATTAATAACGCCTTTGGCCAGTTTGATAACTACACACCTATGCAGTTAGCCCAGTATGTCGCAACCATTGCAAACAATGGCGTACGATTGGCTCCTCACATCGTTGAGGGAGTTTATGGAAACAATGAACAAGGTGGCTTAGGTAATCTAGTTCAAGAAACAGCCACTAAGGAATTGAACAAGATCAATATCTCAGAAGCGGACATGGCCCTCTTGCACCAAGGTTTCTATCAAGTTTCGCATGGAACGAGCGCTCTGACAACTGGTCGTGCCTTTTCAAATGGCGCAGCCGTTTCCATCAGCGGGAAAACGGGGACGGCCGAAAGTTATGTTAATGGCGGCCAAAAGGCCAATAATACCAACGCAGTTGCTTATGCTCCGTCCGATAATCCTCAAATCGCGGTCGCAGTCGTCTTTCCTCATAACACCAACCTAACAAATGGTGTCGGACCTTCAATTGCGCGTGATATCATCAATCTTTATAACCAACAACATCCAATGAATTAGAAAGGAACTTATGCTGTATCCAACACCTATTGCCAAGTTAATTGATAGCTATTCGAAGCTTCCAGGTATCGGGATCAAAACGGCTACTCGTCTCGCCTTCTATACCATTGGAATGTCTGATGACGATGTCAATGAATTTGCAAAAAATCTCCTATCTGCCAAGCGGGAATTGACCTATTGTTCCATTTGTGGTCGCTTGACCGATGATGATCCCTGCTCTATCTGCACAGATCCGACTCGAGACCAGACAACGATCTTGGTGCTAGAGGATAGTCGCGATGTGGCTGCTATGGAAAATATCCAAGAATACCACGGACTCTATCATGTCTTGCACGGCCTCATTTCTCCGATGAATGGCATCAGCCCAGACGATATCAACCTCAAGAGTCTCATGACCCGTCTCATGGATAGTGAGGTTTCAGAGGTGATTGTGGCAACCAATGCAACAGCGGATGGAGAAGCGACATCGATGTATCTCTCTCGTCTCCTCAAGCCAGCTGGCATCAAGGTCACTCGCCTAGCACGAGGACTAGCCGTGGGAGCAGATATCGAGTATGCGGACGAAGTCACACTCTTACGAGCCATTGAAAATCGGACAGAGTTGTAGGAGTCAGTAAAAACGTAGCTCATTTTGACACATAAGACAAGCCCTAGGAATTTTTCTTAGGGCTTGTTTTTTTCTGTTTCTCACGAGGGGAGGACAAACCTTGCTAATAAAACTACTCAAACTATAAGGCATCAGAAAAGGGATCTCCAAAATCATTAATGCCGCCTTTGTCAAACTCATTCACTGAGCGATAGAGTTTATTCTAAGGAGATGAGCGCATTTGCCCTTAGGATTTGTTTTGAAATCGTACTATTTTTGTGTTATGATATGGTCAATATATCATAAATAAGGGGAGTTTGAAGTATGGGTGGAAAGATAAAATCTAGCACGATAGCAGCAGAGGCAGCTATTAATGAATTGGTCGGGTATGACACGAGTGACAAACAAAATCAGCAGGTAGAATTTTCATATACATCTGGAATCCCTGGAATGGAAGCGGGACGTCAGACCTGCAATCAAATGCTTCAGGCGGTCAGTGATTTCAGCGCGGCTGTTTTGACCCAAGCAAATAAGTTTCCAGAAATTGCTCATAGGATTGAAAAACGTGATATAGAGCAAGCTAAGAGATGGAGTCACTAAGGAATGGCAGATAGAAATGAAGAAAAGCGCACAGAAATTTGGCGTAAGATTGTCAAGATAGAAGATAAGGAAGAAAGTCTTCAGACTCTAAAAAGACAATATGAACAGCAGGTAACTCACTTTCACTCAGAAATCCAGAGTATCAATCATCGTATGGCTACTCTATTGACTCTATCACCCAGTTCTCGTCAAGTGATAGAGCAAATCGAAAGTGATAGTAGAACCATTCAGCGACAGGTCAACTCTTATGTAGAAGAGGAGCTGGACACGTTGGAAAAACAAACGAAGAAGGCTCGTCGCTCTTTCGATGAAGCCAGAGAAGAACTGATAGCAGAAAGGAATCGGCTACCATGGGAGTAAAATACAGCGCACAAGAATCCCAAGAATTGATTCAGGCCATGACTAACAACCTCCAAGTCGCGAATGAAGTGACAGATCGCTTATCTAGTGGTTGTGACCACCTCATTTCAACCTTGGACTCAGGTGAACTGACAGGAGCAGCCTACACAGCTGGTAAAGGTCTCTTTACAGACATTATCATCCCCAGTATCAAAAAGCTCCAAGCGGCGATAGACGATATCCAACTAGAGTTGACATCCTACAAACATGCGGATGCTCAGGTTTCTGGATATGGTGATTTGGACCTAGACCAGCTCAAGGAACTGAAAAAGCTGAGGGAAGAGCAGTTAGCTATCGTAGAAGCTCAGATTCAAGTGAGGGAGAACTGGCTAAATCAAATCACAGACCTCTTTAGTCTCAATTGGGGGAAAGCCTTCTCTGAAAAAACCATCCTCTACAATACCAAGTCTCAAATCGAGTCAGGTATTCAGGATTTGGAAGACAAGATTGAAAAACTAGAATTTTTTGTCTCACAGGTTTCCCAGTATTTCAGTGATAGTCTAGAAGTCCTTGGCCTAGCGATTCAAGGAGCTACTCAACTAAGTAAAATCATTGTCGACAGTGATGGAAACTACTATGCAGACGGTGTGGACATGAGCTGGGTACAGAAGATGAAGGATGTGAAGATTGTTTCGCATGCCAAAAGAGATTTTCAAGACTCGGAAACTCGTGCCATCAATAAAGCTTCTAGGGATATGATGTTATCAGAAGATGGTGATGCCTACTATCGTGCCGAATTAAAGAAGCGCTTAAAAGACCACGACAAGTCCGAATGGGATAAAATAATTGACGACTACAATCACACTCTTAAGATTGATGAAACAGGGAATATCATTGACATTTTTCCCTTGGAACAAGGCTATGTTGTTTCAAAAAACGGGAAATACGATGCTGACTATACTCATTTGGTTAACAAAAAGCTTGATGAACTAAAAGCACAAAACTTTGAAGCAAATTCAGTCGAATTTTGGAGTGGAGTAGCTCAAATTTTCTCTGGTTTAGGAGTCTACTTTGCGAGTGGTGCTCTCGAAACATTGAGTATAATGGCTAGTCCACCAACAATGGGAGGAAGTATCGTAGTTGGTACCGCAGTATCTGTATCAGTGGTACAATATGGAAATGTACTGATATCTAGTGGAGCAGTAACTAGCTTATCAGCTATTACAAATACGGCCTTACTAAATGGCGAAATTCAGGTTAATTATTCTAGCAACTATGATAGCTGGAAGGCCAATAAACCTACGAGTAAGTCTTTTGGAAAAAAGATTTCTGGACGAGTTAACGGTAAAAAAGTCGATAATATTCGAGTTGATGCGGAGCCAGATAGTGGGAAAATCCAAGTTCAATCGGGGAGTGGGAAATCGGGTTATGACCTCGACATAGATATCGAGGTTTCAAGGATTTCAAGTAGGCAGGATATTGTAGACTGGGTAAGCAAACGTTCTGAACTAAATGGACTTGGAAAAGGAGCTAAAGAAGAAGTTATCAAAAATATGTGGAAAGCTTTTAAATACTTGACGCAATAAGGAGTGAACAATGAAATTATATTTAAAAGGCGATTATACAAAAAGAGTACCTTATGGTTATTTAGAACTAGCTGGTAAAATGTGGTTTCCAGAAGATGAGCAAATTTCTTACTCAAATGCTGGGAACAATGATGCATTACAAGAAGATTTTTTCTCAAATTTATCCTTGAGGAAAGGCACTGCGGATAAGAGATGGTCTAGTGTCCCCCTAAAGGAAGGAGTACGAAGACTCTTTTCACATCTTGACGAATGTATTGAAATTAATTTTGAAGATGCATTTGCTACAGATTATAATGAAAAGGGAGACTATCTCCGTATTTTAACCACCCATCTAGAAGTTTTGACAGTTGATAAACGGGCTATGTACATTATGGCGCTTGAGATTGCAAAGGTGATTGATGGGCAAATTAGCGAGGATAATAAGAAGACATGGCTAACAGTCGAGGAGTTTAGGAAAAAGCACGAGGCTATTCTATCTCTAACTTTTGAAGAAGTAAATGAACTAAGTTTGACTGAAATTCAAACGATGGATGTTGTAGACGATCCTCTTTGGGAGGAAGAAGCCACTCGTCGAAAAGAATATATACTAGCACATGGAGGCGATATCTCAGATTTATGAGACTATATATCAAAAGTGATTTTAAGAAAAAAATAACCTTTACGACAAGAGAGTTGCTCTGGGAAATGTGGTTTAAGGAATGGCATGGTCATCCTATTACATACTCAAACGTTGGTGATGATGAGATGCTACAAGATGATTTCTTTTTTGGAGTTCAATTTGATAAATGGCGATTTAATGATAAACGATGGAATCATATACCATATGACAAGAGTGATCCTTGGAATTCGTTTTCTGATGAAAATATTCAATTGGAATTTGAAAAAACTTTCATTACAGAGTGGAGAGAACGTGGAGATTATCTACGTATCGCAACATCTCATATAGATGTTTTAACTGTAGACAAACGTGCTTTATACATTATGGCAACTGAAGTAGCATCTGCCATTGATGGTCAGATTAGCGAAGACGGCAAGCAAAGTTGGCTAAGTGTAGAAGAATTTAAGAAATATCACAAGGATGTTCTTTCACTGACTTATGATGAAGCTGTTGAAATCAGTTTGGAAGAATTAAAGACAATGGTACCGGTAAGAGATCCTCTATGGGAAGAGGAGGAACGGCTTCGAGAAGAATACATCAAAATCCACGGCGAACGTGTTTATGATGATGAGGAAGATGAGTGAGATTATATCTTAAAGGCAACTACGAGACTAGTATTTACCAAGCCTGTATGGAATATCCTTGGAAAATGTGGTTCAAGGAACGTAAGGGAGTGCAGGTTGGTTTTTCTTACGCACGTGATGATGATTTCTATTTTAGCGTTAGTTTGGATAAATTTTCTTCGAATGATGAGCGTTGGAGGGTGACTGATTTTAAAATAGGAGATAATCCGTGGAATTCATTTAAATACGAGTATCTAATATTGGATTTTGAAGACTCCTATGAAAGCGATGGACGAGAAAAAGGAGACTATCTACGAATCATCACGACTCATAAGGATACTCTAACTGTTGATAAGCGAGCTCTCTATATCCTGGTGATTGAAGTAGCATCTGCCATTGACGGTCAAATCAGCGAAGACGACAAAGAAACATGGCTGAATATTGAAGAATTCAAAACGAAACATGCAGACTTGCTGAACTTGACCTACGATGAAGCGGTAGATATTAGTTTAGAAGAGATAAAGGTTATGAAAGTCATTGACGATCCCATCTGGGAAGAATTGGATAGGAAGCGCGAGGAATACATCAAAATCCATGGTGAACCAGTTTATGACGATGAGGAAGATGAGTGAGAGTTTATAATAAAACTTATTTGAAAGAGAGTGTTATATGGAGGGAAGAAACTAATGTCAGATAAATTAAAACAGTTTAAATGGTTGATCGTATTGTTTTTGTTTCTGTTAGCAATTCCTTCATATTTTGCTTACAATCATTTCCGACAATCTAGTACTTTAAAAGAAGCCTTTGAGAAAAATGAAAGAATTGAAGTTCTTCATCATTTAATGGCATCAGGAAAATATGCGTCTGACATCCGCAAGGCAGGATATACTATTCCTTCTGACGGAGCTATTCGATTGGATGGAGTTATTTATCCATTAGAAATTGAAGGAGAGTTACATTTGAAAATTAGCCCTCCCAAAAATGATGCTAAGGATTTTCAGTTGTTTTTCATTACACAGATTAATGAAAAACAAACGCATGTAGCTTTTATTTTAGATAAAAATCTGAATTTAATTGATTCCAGCTATTCTCAGCAAAATGATAACGGGAAAAGAGAGATTGTTTCTGTCTCACAATCCGAAGAAGATTACTTGTTGAAAAGTGTTCAAAGCGAGATTGATGACTTCATGAAAAAGATGTATCAGACTTTGTATGGATAATTTACCAGAGAAAGTGGCTTCTTGCTCATCACAATGCTTTATGAACAAGACTTCTATGATAACTTAGATAGAGGAGGTGAGAAAAATGTCGGGACTTAAAAAAATGCTAATCGTAATTGGAACTGTAATTGCCTTAGCTACTGGCTTGAATCTTTATTTTCAGTATCAAAACCACCAAGAATATATGCAATTAAAAACCTCCTTTGAAGAGAGGGACAATATAGTCGTCCTACAACGTTTGATGGCATCAGAAAAATATGCACCTGACATCCGTAAAGCGGGCTATGTCGTTCCTCCCGATGGAGCTATTCGATTGGATGGGGGAATTGACTCCATAGAGATAAAAGGAGACATCAATTTGAAAATATCGCATCCGGGACGGAATGGAGTTACTGCTTATTTTGAAATAGAGATAGATGGTAAAATAACTAGTGCACTATATGAATTGGATAAGAACTTTGATATAACTTCTAGCGCCTATTTTCAAATAAATGAAAAAAATATAAATGAGAGAGTGAACATCTCTCAATCCGAAGAAGAGCGCCTATTAAAGATTCTTCAAAAAGAGCTTGAGGCTTTCATGGAAAAGATGTATCAGACTTTGTATGGATAGTTTACCAGAGAAAGTGGCTTCTTGCCCAACACAATGCAGTATGAACAACGGGGCGTGTTGAGGGATTTTACTAGAAAAGATACCGTAGATGAGATACAAAAAAATTACCCAAGTACTTATAATTTCATTCGAAATATTGAAACAGGTAATCAAGAGTTGAAAAAGATGAGGTGATTAGATGAGGAAGAAAAAATTTGTAATTTTTTCATTGTTAATGGTTCTATTATTATCTTTCTCTGGTTTTCAGTATTATAAATATCAGAGAGTTCATAATATTTTTGATGAAATATACTACGAAGAAAGTGATTATCACAATTATACATTTCTCTGGAAAGGTCGAGCTTTTTATAAGTTAAAAGGGTTAAAAATTATCGATAATGGATCTCAAGATTTATATAAACATTCTATTGATTATAAAAGTGTAAATTTACCAAACACTATTCATTCTCTAGGTTATTATTTTTATTTTGGATTTCAGGAGATGACGAAAGTTGGGATAGAAATGCGTTTGAGACTGCCAGATACAGAGACAACCATAAATGTAGATTACCAGTACGATGTAAACAATCAGCAATTAGAACGGTTTATGTGGTACTATGATGATGAGAGTACAGGATATTTTCAGCAATCTCAAATAGAAGCCTTTCTAGCGGAGCATGGAAAGACTGTCGATGAGATTCGCAAGGAAGCAGATAATGTACTCCGTAATAAAGTCCTTAAAGACTGGACCACTATCTACTCTAGTCGTTTTAGCCCAGATAATTGGGGAGAAGTGACAGTTAAGGATATATGGAGAACAGAATAACAAAAGGAACGACGAGGTAATAGTTTTATAAAGGCAGGTTGCCATGACAGAGTTCTTAAGAACATTTTGTAAAAAAAGTTACTTTGGAGCAGTAAATGAGAAATAAAAGTAAGTCTATCCTATTTTTCCTATTTTTCCTTTTTTATATGGTATTGTTCATCATTAAGCCGATCTACCAATATATTTCATTTTCTAAGATGGATGTGAATAGTAGTATGGTTAAATTGATTCAAGATAAAAATGATCAGGATTGGCATGCTCCTGATAAGCATATTCATCTAGTGCCCTCAAAAGAAAATGGAAAGAACATCGGCCTTATCTATGTGGTGGATGACTATAATCAAATTGAAAGTAAGATTTCTTCTGAGAATCAAGCGGTATCCATCAGTTACAATAATCGATTACAAGGAGACAAGAGTGTTGAAATTAGTTGGTTAAATGGGGAAAAGCGGTTGTATCATGCTGGGAGATATTTGAAATTAGCAAGTGAAAATCAAGCTGTGATTGAAAGTAACACAGGTTCTTCAGTGACCGTTTGGGAACAACGCTCGGACAATGCGATGAATCAGTTATATACAGTTGTGAATCAGATGAGAAAAATTGTTTTAAATCACTTGCTTCAGAAAATCTTGTATTATTCGATAGCTTTGGCCTGCTTTCTTTTGGGGTGGAAAATATACTCTCTTTTAAGGAGGGATTGAGGGCCACAGTTCTTCTGGATTTTAATAGTGATGAGAGAGGAAAACTAAAATGCTAACACCCGTGTTATTTATTGTGTCTTTATTTCTACTTTTACGGCACTTTAAAAGCAGTCTCTCAAGAATGATCATCGGATTGTTGTATGGTTCGTTTGCGGTAGTTTTTATTTGTGTGGTTTTAAATGCTGGTAAGTACACTCTGCAACCAGGTCAAAGTGTTGAATTGAAAGTTTTTTCTAAAACAGAGCAGCTGGAGTATAATTCGGAACTACATTTTAAAAAATTAGATGATGCGAAGTTAAAATTGTCCGGTCGAAAAGGTTGGGGAATGAAAGACAGTAATATAGTCTATAATGTTGAAAAGCAAACAATAACGGAGCTAATTTTTTTAAAAGACAAAACCGAGCGCAAAGACTTACCAAATGATAAGAGTAAAAGTATCTATTTAGAAAGTGATGGTATAGTGGTTCAAGGGGAGATAAAGGAAGTATTTGGGGTGACGGAAGAAACTCCCTATACGATTACCATCACTAATGTAGACGACAAGCCAGCACACTTTGAAGCTCAAGTGGTGGATCGGTAGATTTTGGAACCATAAACTAGACCTCAGTTGTTGCAATTGTTTGGTAAAGAAGACTTATTTGCTTTGAAAGTAACAATCAGTTTGTTTCTTTCGAATATGCAAGAGAGGATATAGTGGCGAATACTAGTCAAAATGTCAAAAAAACGATTTAGATAAACCCAATCCTTCTATCGGAGAGCAAAATGTTAAATAAAATGAAAAACTATTATAAAAACAAAACAACTCAAGCTGTCTTAATGCTTATAGTTCTTATTTGGTCAGTATATGAGATTAGTGCGACCAGTTTGGCAAGTAATTCTGCATTGACTAAGGAATTCATGCATAGTCGGTATGTGATGGTTTGGCCAATGGTAGATAAGAAAATGAAATTATACCACTATGCGGAAGAATGGACTAATGAGGTTTTAGTTGGAATTATGCATTTAGACTATGGAAATATTAGAATAACTAGTTTTCCTAAAAAATGGGAGAGTGAAGCTGAAGTATACTATACGCTGTCTCCGGATGAATATGCTGATAGAGTATATTTTTTCTTAGACGAGCCAATTTCCAAAGCCTATATCAGCAGTTTAGAACAAAATTATTATTTGAATTCAAAGAATGCAGTTGCTATTGAAGAGGAAACAGGTAAAACAGTTGAACAGTTAGTTCAAGAAGTGGGGAATTCAAGGAAAAACTTCTTATCAGCTCTTGGAAAGATGAAAATCCTTCGTTTGGTCTATTTGATTCTTCGTATGATAGTATTGTTGCAGTGTATCAGGTGGTCGGGTCAGCGTAGAAAAAGGAAAGAGAACGAAATTTTGCAGAATAGATAGAGCTCCAAAAAGGTATGATGATAAAGAGCTTCCAAACAATCAAAAAGGTATTCATTTGGTAAAGAATGGAATTGTTGACAACTACCAAGGGGAGAAAGTTTTTTATGTAACCAATAACAAGTCCTACACCATAACCATCACCAATGTAGATGACAAGCCAGCACACTTTGAAGCTCAAGTGGTGGATAGGTAGATTTTGGAACCATAAACTAGGCCTCAGTTGTTGCAATTGTTTGGTAAAGAAGACTTTTTTGCTTTGAAAGTAACAATCAGCTTGTTTCTTTCGAATATGCAAGAGAGGATATAGTGGCGAATACTAGTCAAAATGTCAAAAAAACGATTTAGATAAACCCAATCCTTCTATCGGAGAGCAAAATGTTAAATAAAATGAAAAGCTATTATAAAAACAAACCAACTCAAGCTGTCTTAATGCTCGTAGTTCTTATTTGGTCAGTATATGAGATTGGTGCGACCAGTTTGGCAAGTAACTCTGCATTAACTAAGGAATTCATGCATAGCCGGTATGTTATGGTTTGGCCAATAGTAGATAAGAAAGTGAAATTATACCATTATAAAGAGGAGTGGACGACCCCTGCCTTAGACGGGTTAATGCATTTAGATTATAAAAATATTAAAATTACGGGGTATCCTTGTAAATATGGTCAACAAGTCTTCGCAGAATATAATCAAACTCCTAATAATAATTACGATATTTCATTTCCTTTAGAAGGAACACTGTCTGAAGCGTATTTTTCAACTTTGGATGCTAAATATTATCTGATATCAGAAAATGCAACTATTGTAGAGAAAAAGCTAGGTAAGAATATTGAGGATTTAATTCAGGAAATAGAATTAGTAAGAGAAGAGTTTAGCTCAGTTCTTACTAGGATGAAAATCCTTCGTTTGGTCTATTTGGTTCTTCGTATGATAGTATTGTTGCAGTGTATCAGGTGGTCGGGTCAGCGTAGAAAAAGGAAAGAGAACGAAATTTTGCAGAATAGATAGAGCTCCAAAAAGGTATTCATTTGGTAAAGAATGGAATTGTTGACAACTACCAAGGGGAGAAAGTTTTTTTGTAACCAATAACAAGTCCTACACGATAACCATCACCAATGTAGACCACAAACCAGCTCACTTTGAAGCTCAAGTGGTGGATAGGTAAAATTTCAGCTCTCAATTGAGGGCTTTTTTAGATACAAGTTTCAAAAAAGAAGCAAATATGATATACTAAAGAACGAGTATTCTATTAGAATTAGGACAAGCAATATGAAACAAACGATTATTCTTTTATACGGTGGGCGTAGTGCAGAGCGTGAAGTCTCTGTCCTTTCAGCTGAAAGTGTGATGCGTGCGGTCAACTACGATCGTTTCACAGTCAAGACTTTCTTCATCAGCCAATCAGGTGACTTTATCAAAACGCAAGAATTTAGCCAGACTCCAGGTCAAGAGGATCGTCTCATGACTAATGAGACCATTGACTGGGACAAGAAAATCGCGCCAAGTGCTATCTACGAAGAAGGCGCTGTGGTCTTTCCAGTTCTTCATGGTCCGATGGGAGAAGACGGCTCTGTTCAAGGATTTCTTGAAGTTTTGAAAATGCCTTATGTCGGCTGCAATATCTTGTCATCCAGCCTTGCCATGGACAAAATCACGACCAAGCGTGTGTTAGAATCTGTCGGGATCGCTCAAGTTCCTTATGTGGCCATTGTCGAAGGAGATGATGTGACTTCTAAAATCGCTGAAGTTGAAGAAAAATTGACTTATCCAGTCTTCACGAAACCATCAAACATGGGTTCCAGTGTCGGTATTTCTAAGTCTGAAAACCAAGAAGAACTCCGTCAAGCTCTAGAACTTGCCTTCCAATATGACAGCCGTGTCTTGGTAGAGCAAGGGGTGAATGCGCGTGAAATCGAGGTTGGTCTCTTGGGTAACTACGATGTTAAGAGCACGCTTCCTGGTGAAGTGGTCAAGGATGTTGCCTTCTATGATTACGATGCCAAGTATATCGATAACAAGATTACCATGGATATCCCAGCTAGAATCAGTGATGATGTGGTAGCTGTCATGCGTCAAAATGCAGAAACAGCCTTCCGTGCGATTGGTGGTCTCGGTCTGTCTCGTTGTGATTTCTTCTATACAGATAAGGGCGAGATTTTCCTAAACGAGCTGAATACCATGCCAGGTTTTACCCAGTGGTCTATGTATCCACTACTTTGGGACAATATGGGAATCAGCTACCCAGAACTAATCGAGCATTTGGTTGACCTTGCTAAGCAAAGTTTTGACAAGCGCGAAGCGCATTTGCTATAAAAATGAAAGAGAGGGTAGAAGCCGGAACTATCACTGCATGGTGACTAGAGTTCTTGGACTTCAACCCTTTTTAAAGGAGTAGAAATGAAATTAACAATCCATGAAGTGGCACAAGCTGTTGGAGCTAAAAATGATGTGACAGTTTATCCAGATAGTCTGTTAGTTAAGGCAGAGTTCGATAGTCGTTTAATCGCGACGGGAGATTTGTTTGTGCCACTTAAAGGTGCGCGTGATGGTCATGACTTTATCGAAACGGCTTTTGGAAATGGTGCAGCAGTAACCCTCTCTGAGAAGGAAGTAGAAGGTTATCCCTACATTCTAGTAGACGATGTGTTGTCTGTCTTTCAAACCCTCGCAGCTTACTATCTTGAAAAAACGGCTGTTGATGTCTTTGCTGTCACAGGTTCAAATGGCAAGACAACGACCAAGGATATGTTAGCGCATTTACTGTCAACAACCTACAAGACCTACAAGACACAAGGCAATTACAATAACGAGATTGGCCTTCCTTACACAGTTCTCCACATGCCTGAAGGAACAGAAAAGTTGGTCTTGGAGATGGGGCAGGATCACTTGGGAGATATTCATCTCTTGTCTGAATTGGCTCATCCAAAAACAGCCATCGTGACCTTGGTTGGAGAGGCTCATTTGGCCTTTTTCAAAGACCGTTCCGAGATTGCTAAGGGAAAAATGCAAATTGCTGACGGTATGGCACCAGGTTCTTTGCTTTTGGCACCAGCTGACCCGATTGTAGAGGACTACTTGCCTACAGATAAAAAAGTGATCCGTTTTGGGCAAGGAGCTGAGTTAGAAATCACAGACTTGGTTGAGCGCAAGGATAGTCTGACCTTTAAGGCCAATTTCTTGGAGCAAGCCCTTGATTTGCCAGTAACTGGTAAGTACAACGCTACCAATGCTATGATAGCTGCTTATGTGGCTCTTCAAGAAAGAGTGTCAGAGGAGCAAATTCATCAGGCCTTCCAGAACCTAGAATTGACGCGTAACCGTACTGAGTGGAAGAAAGCAGCCAATGGAGCAGATATTCTGTCTGACGTATACAATGCCAATCCAACTGCTATGAAGTTGATTTTGGAGACATTCTCTGCCATCCCAGCCAACGAAGGAGGCAAGAAAATTGCTGTTCTAGCAGATATGAAGGAACTCGGCGATCAGTCTGTCCAACTCCATAACCAGATGATTTTGAGCCTATCGCCAGATGTGCTGGATACAGTTATTTTCTATGGAGAAGACATTGCCGAATTAAGCCAGCTGGCTAGTCAAATGTTCCCAATCGGTCACGTTTTCTACTTCAAGAAAACAGCTGACGAGGACCAATTTGAAGACCTAGTCAAGCAGGTTAAGGAAAGCCTCGGTGCCAATGACCAAATTTTGCTTAAAGGCTCTAACTCCATGAATCTAGCCGAGTTGGTCGAAAGCCTAATGTAGTTTAGCGATTTTCATATGAAATTGTAGATTTCAAATCAGTGCATTTCTGCAATACAAATGATATAATAGGTTGCGAATTTAAGACGCAAGTATTCTATGCATGGCATGGAATCAAGTTTTTCAAAACAATTAAAAAGGTCGAGCAGTGACTTTTCTACTGCTCCGGCTAGATGAACGAGGAATAGAATATGAATTTGTGGGATAAATTATTTACCACACAGATATCAGAACCGCCCCAGTTTGAACTTCACTGGTACATTGGTTTGTTATGTTTACTGGCTCTTACTTTCTATGCTTCTTATCGTTTTCGCGAGAAAGTGGCTTACCAGCGTTTTATTCAGATTCTTCAGTCTGTTCAACTGATTGTTCTGTATAGCTGGTATTGGGGGAATCTCATGCCTCTGTCAGAAAGTTTACCCTTCTATCATTGCCGTATCGCCATGTTTGTTATGCTCTTGATTCCAGGAACATCCAAGTACAAACAGTACTTTGCTCTTTTAGGAACTTTTGGAGCAACAGCAGCACTGGCTTACCCTCTCTTTGATCCCTACCCATTTCCACACGTGACCATTTTGTCCTTCATTATCGGACATGTTGCACTTTTAGGAAATGCGCTTCTATACTTGTTTAGAAACTATCAGCCAACCCTTCTCGATTTGAAGAATGTGACTGTGATTACCTTCACCTTAAATGGCTTGATATGGGTTGTCAATTTAGTTGTAGATGGGGATTATGGATTTTTAAACAAACCACCACTTATTGGAAGCTTCGGCCAACCCTTAAATTATCTCATTGTTTCGACTGTTATCGTGATAGCAATTCGCTTAACAGGGAAATTAGTAGAAAATTTTTTACAACAAAAATCGGAAGAATTTATTCAAGAGAAGATCTAAAATGATCTTCTCTTTTTTGGGTTTTTAAGAAGCAGAAAGGAAATTGTGAACGTTAACTTCAAAAAATCTCTTAGAAGAAGAATTTTTCTAGAATTTTCTCAAAAAACATGCAGGAATTTTATCAAAAACTAAGCACGATTGGATTTTTTGTGTTATAATATTCTTTGAATAGCTATGCCCAAACATAGTTATTAAATAGAAGTGAGAAACTTGGAAGACAGAGAGGATGCGATGTAATGACTAGAGATGGTTTTTTTACAGGCTTAGATATCGGAACTAGCTCGATTAAAGTGCTAGTAGCTGAGCATAGAGATGGCGAAGTAAATGTAATTGGTGTTAGTAATGCCAAAAGTAAAGGTGTAAAAGACGGAATTATTGTTGATATTGAAGCAGCTGCTTCAGCAATCAAATCCGCAATCACACAGGCAGAAGAGAAAGCTGGTATTTCTATTAAGTCTGTTAACGTTGGCCTTCCAGCAAACCTCTTGCAGGTTGAACCAACACAAGGAATGATTCCTGTAACTTCAGATACTAAAGAAATCACAGATCAAGATGTTGAAAATGTTGTCAAATCAGCTTTGACAAAGAGCATGACTCCTGACCGTGAAGTGATTACCTTTATTCCAGAAGAATTCATTGTGGATGGATTCCAAGGCATCCGTGACCCTCGTGGTATGATGGGTGTCCGTTTGGAAATGCGTGGTCTGCTTTACACAGGACCTCGTACAATCCTACACAATCTCCGCAAGACAGTGGAGCGTGTAGGTATCCATGTTGACAATGTGATTATCTCACCATTGGCAATCGTAAACTCAGTTCTCAATGAAGGTGAACGCGAATTTGGTGCGACTGTCATCGATATGGGTGGAGGTCAAACGACTGTAGCCACTATCCGTAACCAAGAATTGCAATTCACCAATATCTACCAAGAAGGTGGAGATTACGTTACAAAAGACATTTCTAAAGTCTTGAAAACATCTCAAAAAATTGCTGAAAGTTTGAAACTCAACTACGGTGAAGCTTATGTTCCACTTGCAAGTAACGAAACTTTCCAAGTTGAAGTAATCGGTGAAGTAGAGCCTGTTGAAGTGACAGAAAGCTACTTGGCAGAAATTATTTCAGCACGCATCAAACATATCTTTGACCAAATCAAACAAGAGTTGGAAAGAAGACACTTGTTAGATTTGCCAGGTGGTATCGTCCTTATTGGTGGAAATGCAATTTTGCCAGGAATTGTTGAATTGGCCCAAGAAGTATTTGGTGTTCGAGTAAAACTTTATGTACCAAATCAAGTTGGAATTCGCAACCCTGCATTTGCGCACGTGATTAGCTTGTCTGAGTTTGCTGGTAAATTGACTGAAGTCAATCTTCTTGCTCAAAAAGCAGTTAAAGGAGATGAATTCCTTCGTCAAAAACCAATCAACTTTGGCATTCCAAATCAACGTTTGAATCCTGTAGCGCAACCAAGTCCAGCACAAACAGCTCCAGCTGAAACCGTGCAGGAAGCTCCAGTTGCTCCGAAGGAAGAATTCCAAGCAAGTTCTCAAAGTAAACCGAAGCTAACAGAACGTTTCCGTGGTTTGATCGGAAGCATGTTTGATGAATAAAAGAGGATAAGAAATTATGACATTTTCATTTGATACAGCAGCAGCTCAAGGCGCAGTTATTAAGGTAATTGGTGTCGGTGGTGGTGGTGGTAACGCCATTAACCGCATGGTTGACGAAGGTGTTGCTGGTGTAGAATTTATCGCAGCCAACACTGATGTACAAGCCCTTAGCAGTACGAAAGCAGAAACAGTTATCCAACTTGGTCCAAAATTGACTCGTGGTTTGGGTGCTGGAGGACGTCCTGAAGTTGGACGTAAAGCTGCAGAAGAAAGTGAAGAAGCTTTGACGGAAGCTATCACTGGAGCGGACATGGTCTTTATCACTGCAGGTATGGGTGGTGGATCTGGTACAGGTGCAGCCCCTGTTATTGCACGTATCGCTAAAGATCTTGGTGCTCTTACAGTTGGTGTTGTGACACGTCCTTTCGGATTTGAAGGAAGCAAACGTGGTCAGTACGCTGTAGAAGGAATCAACGAACTTCGCGAGCATGTTGATACTTTGTTGATTATCTCTAACAACAACTTGCTTGAAATTGTTGACAAGAAAACACCGCTTCTTGAAGCTCTTAGTGAAGCAGATAACGTTCTTCGTCAAGGTGTTCAAGGGATCACTGACTTGATCACGAACCCAGGATTGATTAACCTTGACTTTGCTGACGTGAAAACTGTAATGGCAAACAAAGGGAATGCCCTTATGGGTATCGGTATCGGTAGTGGTGAAGAACGCGTTGTTGAAGCAGCTCGTAAAGCAATTTACTCTCCACTTCTTGAAACAACTATCGATGGTGCAGAGGATGTCATCGTCAACGTTACTGGTGGTCTTGATTTGACATTGATTGAAGCAGAAGAAGCTTCAGAAATTGTCAACCAAGCAGCTGGCCAAGGTGTAAACATCTGGCTTGGAACATCAATTGACGAAAGCATGAAGGATGAAATCCGTGTTACAGTTGTAGCGACAGGTGTTCGTCAAGAGCGCGTGGAAAAAGTAGTTGGAGCTCGTAACAACCAACCAGTTGGACGTCCATCAACTAAAGCGCCACAAGCACACACATTTGACCGTCAATTCGACTTGGAAGAGACAGCAGAATTGCCTAAATCAAGCCCACGTCGCTTTGAAACAAACCAAGCGTCTGCTTTTGGAGACTGGGACTTGCGTCGTGAGTCAATTGTTCGCCAAACAGATCCAGTTGTTTCACCGGTAGAACGCTTCGAAACACCAGTTTCACAAGATGAAGATGAATTGGATACACCTCCATTCTTCAAAAATCGTTAATCAATGAATTTGAAAAAAAATACTGAATTAGTTTTTCAGCAAATAGCTGATGCTAGTCAAGAAGCCAACCGTGCTCTAGATGCTGTTTCAGTAATCGCAGTGACAAAGTATGTAGATGTACAAACAGCGGAAGCCTTGCTTCCGCTTGGTGTCCGTCATATAGGTGAAAATCGAGTTGATAAATTTTTAGAAAAATATCAGGCCTTGAAAGATTACCCAGTTACTTGGCATTTAATAGGAACACTACAGAGACGGAAAGTGAAAGAAGTAATCCCATATGTGGATTACTTTCATGCTTTAGACTCCCTAAAGTTAGCCCAGGAAATTCAAAAGAGAACAGATCATGTTATCAAGTGTTTCTTGCAGGTCAATATTTCTGGGGAAGAAAGCAAGCATGGGTTTTCAAAAGAAGAATTGCTAGAACTTTTGCCAGAATTGGCTAAGTTAGATCAGATTGAGTATGTTGGTTTAATGACCATGGCTCCTTTTGAGGCAGACAGTGATGAATTGAAAGAAATTTTCAAGGATACGCAGGCTCTGCAAGCAGAAATTAGAGAAAAACAAATCCCTAATATGCCGATGACAGAGCTAAGCATGGGAATGAGTCGTGATTTTAAAGAAGCGATTCAGTTCGGCTCAACCTTTGTTCGAATCGGTACAGCATTTTTTAAATAGGAGAGAGCTATGTCTTTAAAAGATAGATTCGATAAATTTATAGATTATTTTACAGAAGACGGAGAAGAAACGACTAACTACCAGACTCAACAAGAGGAAACAGTTAGCCCAGCCATCTCATCTTCTAAAGAATTACCAGCACCTGCTCAGTCAGGATCAGCTAAAGATGCAAATATCACTCGTCTTCATGCGCGACAGCAAGAATTGGCAATGCAAAGCCATCGTTCAGATGAGAAAGTGACAATTGACGTTCGCTATCCAAGAAAATATGAAGATGCAACTGAAATTGTAGATTTGTTGGCTGGAAATGAAAGTATTTTGATTGATTTCCAATACATGACAGAAGTACAAGCCCGTCGTTGCCTTGATTACTTGGATGGAGCCCGTCATGTCTTGGCTGGAAATATGAAAAAAGTTGCGAGTACGATGTATCTATTGACGCCTGTCAACGTTGTCGTGAATATTGAGGATATCAAGCTTCCAGATGAATCACAAAGCGCTGAGTTTGGTTTTGATATTAAACGAAATAGAGCAAGATAATGATTTTCTTAATTCGTTTAATCCAAAATGCGGTTAGCATTTATTCCATCATTCTCGTTGCATTTGCTCTTCTTTCATGGTTTCCAAATGCCTATGAAAGCCAGCTAGGTCGCTTAGTTATCAGACTTGCTCGCCCAGTTATTGAGCCCCTTCGTAAGCTCAATCTACAATTTGCTGGTCTTGATTTTACGGTTTGGGCAGCGCTGATTCTGATTCAGTTTGTTGGAAATCTCTTAACACGACTAGTCCTATTACTATGACAGCAAATCGAGCCATTTATCAGCATTTTTCCCAAGATGATATTCCCTTTATTGATAAGGGATTAGAGTGGATCAAGCGGGTAGAAGATACCTATGCGCCGGTACTTACTCCTTTTATCAATCCCCATCAGGAACAGATCTTGAGGGTGCTAGCTGGGACATATGGACTGGGTTGCCAAAGTAGTGGTGATGTTCTTCCGACAGAGTCGGTTCGAGTTCTTCTCTATCCAGATTACTTTGAACCGGAGATATCAGACTTTGAAATGGCCTTGTTGGAAATTTGCTATCCGAGTAAGTTTGAGCAACTGAGTCATGGAAAAATATTGGGAACAATTATCAACCAACTAGGAATTGACCGTAAATTATTTGGTGATATCTTGGTAGATGAAAAGAGAGCACAGATTTTTGTCAATCGTGATTTCATTCCTCTTTTTCAGGATGGAATAAGAAAGGTTGGCAGACTTCCTGTATCGCTGGAGGAACGTCCTTTTACCGATAGGATTATATCTAAAATTGATTATAGAGAACGAGAAATTTTAGTTTCGAGTTTTCGATTGGATGCCCTCTTATCAAGTGCCTTGAAATTATCTAGAAATCAAACTAGTCAACTGATTGAGAAAAAATCTGTCCAGGTGAACTATCATCTGGTTGAAAAAAGTGATTACCAGGTGGCAGTTGGAGATTTGATCAGTGTGAGAAAGTTTGGTCGTCTAAAAATTGTCAAAGACAATGGACAGACAAAAAAAGACAAGATAAAATTAAGCATTCAATTATTATTAAGTAAGTGAGGAAAAGTATGCCAATTACATCGTTAGAAATTAAAGATAAAACCTTTGGTACAAGATTTAGAGGTTTTGACCCAGAAGAAGTAGATGAATTTCTGGATATCGTTGTTCGTGATTATGAAGACTTGGTTCGTAGCAATCACGACAAAGAAACGCACATCAAAAATTTAGAAGAACGTTTGTCTTACTTTGATGAAATGAAAGATTCCTTGAGTCAGTCAGTTCTGATTGCTCAAGATACAGCTGAGCGTGTCAAACAAGCTGCTCAAGAACGTTCAAACAATATTATTCAACAAGCTGAACAAGACGCTCAGCGTTTGCTTGAAGAAGCGAAATACAAGGCAAACGAAATTCTCCGTCAGGCAACAGATAATGCTAAGAAGGTTGCTGTTGAAACTGAAGAATTGAAGAATAAGAGCCGTGTATTCCATCAGCGTCTTAAATCAACGATTGAAAGTCAGTTAGCAATTGTTGAGTCATCTGATTGGGAAGATATTCTTCGCCCAACAGCTACTTACCTTCAGACAAGTGATGAAGCCTTTAAAGAAGTGGTGGGTGAAGTTCTTGGTGAAACTGTATCTTTACAACCAGAGGAAGAACCAATTGATATGACTCGTCAATTCACACCAGAAGAGGTTGCTGAATTGCAAGCTCGTATCGAGGCTGGCAACAAAGAATTAGCTGAGTTTGAAGCTCAACAAAATCAACAGACAGAAGAAAGTGACCAGCATGAAGAGCCAGTTGAGGTAGAGGCTACTGCAGCAACTGAAGACGATGCAAACAAAGAATCTGTTCTTATCCTATAAGAAAATGTGAGAACAAGGTCTAACCAACTATATTTTCAGCGAGCGGGAGATGGTGTGAGTCCTGCAGTCCCTAGTGGTTAGATTATCCTCTCAAGCAATCCGGTCTGAAAGCAGTAAGACTGGACGTCCCCCACGTTACGGGAAAAGAGGAAAAGAGACATTGTCTTTTTTCGAACAAAGGTGGTACCACGATTTTCGTCCTTTTTTGCGAGTCGTGGTTTTTATTTTGTCATTTTAAATTAAAGGAGTAACAATGAAACTTAAAGAAACCCTCAATCTAGGGAAAACAGACTTTCCTATGCGTGCTGGTCTTCCAACTAAAGAACCAGTTTGGCAAAAAGAATGGGAAGAAGCAAAACTTTACCAACGTCGTCAAGAATTGAACCAAGGAAAACCTCATTTCACCTTGCATGATGGACCTCCGTATGCAAACGGAAATATCCATGTTGGGCATGCCATGAACAAGATTTCTAAAGATATTATTGTTCGTTCTAAGTCTATGTCAGGATTTTATGCGCCTTATATCCCAGGTTGGGATACACATGGTTTGCCAATCGAGCAAGTTTTGGCAAAACAAGGCGTGAAACGTAAAGAAATGGACTTGGTTGAGTACTTGAAACTTTGCCGTGACTACGCTCTTTCTCAAGTTGATAAACAACGCGAAGACTTTAAACGTTTGGGTGTTTCTGGTGACTGGGAAAATCCTTATGTGACCTTGACTCCAGACTATGAAGCGGCTCAAATCCGTGTCTTTGGTGAAATGGCTAAAAAAGGTTATATCTACCGTGGTGCCAAGCCGGTTTACTGGTCTTGGTCATCTGAGTCAGCTCTTGCAGAAGCGGAAATTGAATACCATGACTTGGTTTCAACTTCTCTTTACTATGCTAACCGTGTCAAAGACGGAAAAGGTGTGCTGGATACAGATACTTACATCGTTGTATGGACAACTACTCCATTTACCATCACAGCTTCTCGTGGATTGACAGTTGGAGCGGATATCGATTATGTAGTCGTACAACCTGCTGGTGAAACTCGTAAGTTTGTGGTTGCTTCAGAATTGTTGACTAGCTTGTCTGAGAAATTTGGTTGGGCGGATGTTCAAGTCTTGGCGACCTACCGTGGTCAAGAATTGAACCAAATCGTGACAGCTCACCCTTGGGATACAGCTGTAGATGAGTTGGTAATCCTTGGTGACCACGTTACGACTGACTCTGGTACAGGTATCGTCCATACAGCCCCTGGTTTTGGTGAGGACGACTACAATGTTGGTGTTGCCAACGGCCTTGAAGTTGCTGTAACAGTTAACGAACGCGGTATTATGATGGAAAATGCTGGTCCTGAATTTGCGGGTCAGTTCTATGACAAGGTTGTGCCGACTGTTATCGAAAAACTGGGTGATTTACTCCTTGCTCAAGAAGAAATTTCTCACTCATACCCATTTGACTGGCGTACCAAGAAACCAATCATCTGGCGTGCAGTACCACAGTGGTTTGCTTCTGTATCTAAATTCCGCCAAGAAATCTTGGATGAAATTGAAAAAGTGAAGTTCCACTCAGAATGGGGGAAAGTTCGTCTTTACAATATGATTCGTGACCGTGGCGACTGGGTTATCTCTCGTCAACGTGCTTGGGGTGTTCCGCTTCCAATCTTCTACGCAGAAGATGGTACAGCTATCATGACAGCTGAAACGATTGAACATGTAGCTCAACTCTTTGAGGAACACGGTTCTATCATCTGGTGGGAACGTGATGCTAAGGACCTCTTGCCAGAAGGATTTACTCATCCAGGTTCACCAAATGGCGAGTTCAAAAAAGAAACAGACATCATGGACGTTTGGTTTGATTCAGGTTCATCATGGAATGGAGTAGTAGTTAACCGTCCAGAACTCAAATACCCAGCAGACCTTTACCTTGAAGGTTCTGACCAATATCGTGGTTGGTTCAACTCTTCACTGATCACATCTGTTGCCAACCATGGCGTTGCTCCTTACAAACAAATCTTGTCACAAGGTTTTGCCCTTGATGGTAAAGGTGAGAAGATGTCTAAATCTCTTGGAAATACCATTGCTCCAAGTGATGTTGAAAAACAATTTGGTGCGGAAATCTTGCGTCTCTGGGTAACAAGTGTTG
>ERZ773021.118-NODE-118-length-64662-cov-8.11_pt1 | contig 64662 bp, 91 predicted proteins | sample MGYA00511668_ERZ773021 | MGnify/ENA primary metagenome ERZ773021 (study PRJEB29015, sample SAMEA2737961) | human oral metagenome | biome: human oral; feature: human-associated habitat; material: dental | place: China | collected 2032 ...
CAAGAATAATTATATATAATATAGCTAACTTATACTTCCATCAAAAAGATACATATTCTACATATCACACAAAAGGATAAATAGAATAATTGACATTTACCTATTGATTTTTAATCGGCTGTGTGCTATACTGTTCTATGAGGACTTAATCATGAAAACAAAAATTATTTGGCACTTTGACAGTGATAAAAAAGAACGAGGAACTACCTTTGCCACCAAGGAAGAATACACACTCGCTATCCAATTTGAAGATAAAGCACTAGTAGACCAAGACTTAAAAACTCAAGTAAAAAAATTCATTAAAAATCGCTACAAGGTCTCTGTGCATCAACTTACCTATCGTGAAAGACCAATGTACACAGTAAGCAAGCTATTTGGAGGAGCTAAAGGGTTGTGTGAAGAACTAAACATTACCACAGAAGAGCTTTGTGAGCTATCCAATTCCTTTCACACCCCTCACAAGAAATCAAGGCTTATTGTGGACTACTTACTCCCTGTGCTTAAAGACCAAGACTTTGCTAATTGGTTCTACTCTACTGTGTATAATCTATACAACAACACCACAGAACCCCTTTTACTTGTACCTAGCTCATTACCACAAGAGTTCTATGAGTGGTTATCAAAAGAGAGTAGATACACAAAGCTAATACCTTTCCTAACAGGTAAGTCTATACCTAGTGGAGTAATGATAGGTGATTACATATATGAGCACAGAGGGAGCTACTCACAGCTCTATGATGCCTATTCTTCCCTACTCTCAGAATATATTACACAAGAGAGTGGAAAAGCTCCACAGTACCTAAATAACCTTCAACAGAGAACCACAATGGCACTCAAGAAGTATGGTGTACTGGTATCACATAAGCTAGAGTCTATGGGTCTTAATTACAAGTCATATATGAGCATGTTCTATACCACATCACCTAGTATGACTCATTACATTAGCACAATAGCCAATGAGATAGGATTTGACCCTTATGATATGCTTTATACCATTATTCTCAATACAGTAGAGTATTATGCCAAGAAGCCTAGTCATAAAAGGAATGTAACACTAGAATACTTTAAAGAACAGAAGATACAGCTCAAGAGACTGTAGGGCAATACCTATGGTCTTTTTATTATGTGATAATATGAGATACTATTATGAGGTAGCATGTTTTTAAATGAATTAGGTAATAGGTGAATAGGGTAATTATGGTAGGCTTGTTAAGAGCTTACTTTTTAATTGGGTTAGGTGGTAACACGTTTTTGAAGGGTAATTTTTGTTGGTGAATGTAGGTATATGAGCATAGCCATACTAACACGTTTTTAATCACCCCTTTTGTTGGTGAATGGAGAGAACGAAGCCCTCACCCAACGTTCCATTTTTTAATCGACCCTATTATTATATTAAATTTTAATGACCCTACCTTTTACACTTTTATACTTGCATTGATTTAACTTGACTTGGCTTGATTTGATTGGAATAAATTAGTTTTATAAAAATGTCAAATATAATTTACATACAAAACCATACATAAACCACCCAAAACACCACCCATAAAAACGTAAACACTTGACTCTATTTACCTATTATCTTACTATCCTATACGCTCTTTTCCCCTGTCTCTCCTGTATCTATCCATAATTTAATACATAACAAAATTGTATAATTTACTATATTAAAAATTATTTCATTTACTATAATAAAAATTATTTTAAAATATCGCAAATTATCGCAAAAACTGTAGACAAATAAAAATAAAAGTGCTATAATGGTATTACCAAGTAAAGAGATACAGAAAAATGCTTATAAACGTTGATTTTATCAGTAAAATAACGCAAATTATCTCACTTTTCTCTTTACAAACATACCTAATTATGGTATACTTAAATAGTGGTAAACGTGATACAAACAGAATAACCATTATAATATCAGTCAAAAGCTCCATCTTAAGCATGGAAAAACTTTTCTGAACTTGGTTAACTCATTGCAAAAATCAGACCTACCATATATACAACTATCAAGCCTTGGAAGCTATACAAGGTAAGATATGAAAATTATAGCGCTTTATGCTCATTCTATACTATAAAATCAAAAGGGAATACACTATAGTGTATATAGGTATATACAAAATGAAAACATTAAAGGTTTCAATCAGCAATCAACAGATAAGGGTTAAAAACGGAAAAGACTTACTTATAATTACTAGCAACAATATAAATGCTTATACTAAGCTATGGAAAGCTTTACAAGGGCAAGAAGCTGATGAGTATACTCTAGTTCATTGGGGTAGAAATATAGCTTGTACTGATGACAAGGAAAAATTTACTATAATACTTAATAAGTGGTTTGAAAATTAAGGTTTGGGGAGTCTTTCCCCTTACCTAACTATTAAAAGAAGAGGGTAAAATCATGAATTTTGTTAAATCTTATCAAGAAATGGTAGAAACATACTACAGCCCATTTAGTTTTGAAATTGGGGAAAATGCTCCTAAACTTACTAAACAGCTTACAAAACAAGGTAAAGACTTTACTGTGGAAGAGGTGCAAGCCTTCCAGGAGCTTTTGACTACTGTATATAACAATGAAAAAGAAACAGCCTTTACTTTTGATTTTGCTGAGGATTTACCAGACTATGATGAACAAGATAGATGGGCATTTGATGGCTCATGTAACTCCCAAGCAGGAGCAGGGGAATTTACTAGCGAGATTTTGGACACTTTGGAAGAGTCAAGATACTGCTATATTTATGATGAATTTGATGACCCTACAGCACGTTTCTACTACCTAGAATCTAATGGGGTTTATGCTCTTGCTGACTTGTATAGTGAGCAAGGACACGGCTTCTATTTAGCCCCACAAATTGCACTCTGTGTAGCGTTTGGGCTTAAATTGGCTGATTTTACACAGTTTAAAGGGGAACTAGTTTGCTGGGATAATGAAGATGGTTTTTGGTCTAACCTTGCAAGCTCACAATACAAGCATTTTACTACTGGTGAGTTTTTCCCTATTAGATTAGAGTTTGACGCTGTAGAGGAAGTTTATAACAATCATGATATATATTTTAGTGAACACCTTGATAGATTTATCACAGAAGACACTGACGCTATTTACTGTGAAAATATTGATGACTATGAGAATAGCTATAATGTTTGCTATTGTGAAGAGTGTGGGACTTATTTTAGCGAGTCTGGGGACTATACAAAAGCAGAAGATGGTACTTTGTTCTGTTGTGTAGATTGTGCTTTAAGAGGTGGTTATACATACACAAATGATGATGAGTTAGTACCAGAAGATGAAGTTTTCTCTTGTGAGGATTGCTATAATGTTTATTTAGCAGAAGACGCAGAAGAAGGCGCTGATGGTTGTCTATATTGCTGTGATTGTATTCACGACCATTTAGAGGACGAAGATGAGGAATAAGGGGGTATTTTTACCCCTTGGGATTTAAGAGAACACAAAAGAGAAAGAGAGATAAAAAGATAACATGAAAAGAGATAATGGCGATTTGAATTTGTTTAAACTTGTGGGTATTTTGCTTGTACTATTTTACCTGTTTGTCTTTATTGGTGTGCATTTTGTTACTGTTGGGGTAGACAATACACAAGAAAGCACACAGCAGACAAATAAAAAACTGGAAGAGATGAGTTTGAAAGCAGAAATGAAAGACGCTGAGATTTTGAGTAAGTTCTACAATGAAAAAGGTTATTTTATTGTAGTATACAATGGAATCACAAAAGCCCCAGAGGTGCTTCAGGTTGATTTTAATGAGTGGGAGCTAATGAGTATAGGGGAACTGTATTAAAACGCTGTAGGGGGCTTGTGAGAGCCTTCTAGGGCTATGTTAGATAGAAAGGTATTATAAAATGAAAATTAAAAAGATGAAACTATTAAAATTTATGGCTTTGCCTACTTTCTTGGGTTATGGTGTGTTAGCTAACCTAAACTATACTTTCTCACTTACTATATTTTGTGGGTTTATGGTTGTGACTGCTTTGCAATTCATATATATTACAGACTAGGGAGTGTTTAAAATGTACCCAACAATAAAAGATAAGAAGAGGAATTTAAAAAATGCTTGGTTAACAGCAAAAGGTAAGCGTGTGACTGTAGAGGTATTAGACACTTTACTAATTGAAATGTTTGTACTGTACAGTTACGACCACAAGGAAGAACCCCCATTTTTACTAGGTAAAGACTTGCAGAAAGCCTTAAATTTACCTTTTGATGTTAAATTTAGACAATTAGAGAGGGTATTAGGATAATGAAACTAGAGGAAGGTATGATAGTTAGGCTTAATACTACAAATGGAAAACACAAGAAAGGTACTTTATATAAAATTAAAGAGGTTTGTGGTGCTCTTGCTTTTGCTAAGTGTTTAAATATGGACTTAAACCTAACACTTTATAGGTTTTCAACCCTTGTAGAAGTTGTAGAGAAAGGAGAATTTTATGTTTAAAATTGGGGATATAGTTGAGTTAACAAAAGATGTGATGATTTATGATAAAGGCTTACTTTGTCAAGTTGTGAAAATTGATGATGATAATTCTAATTATGGTTATGTTAAGATTTTAAAAGACCCTGATGGTTCAGAACACACAGGTTCACCAAAACATGCAAACCTAACTTTGTTTAAGTTAGTAGAAAGAAAGGGTTTCTATGTTTAAAGTAGGAGATAAGGTATGGGCTAAGACTAACAGATATAGCATGACAAGCTACCATAGACCATGTGAGGTTATAAGTGTAGATAAATTACACTTGGGTAGGGTAGTAGTGAGAATTGCAAAAACTGGAGGAGGTTATGAAGTAGACACTTGTGAGTTTGAGCATATTCCAAAAGGGGCTATGTTTGAAAAAGGTGACTTAGTTATCTATAAAGGGTTAAAACTTAAGTTTATAAGATATGACTCTATGGGTACAGTTATATTACAGCATTATGAGGGATACCACATTAGCGCAGATATTAAAGAGGTAAAGAAAGTTGGTGGTTTTATTGTTTAAGGTTGGAGATATTGTGTGGGCAAAAACTAGTGGGTACTCAGCTACTTTCTATCATAGACCATGCAAAGTTTTAAGTGCATGTGGTGATATTATTACTGTTAAAGTTTTGGATAGTAGTTTTATATACGAAGTTGAAGCAACTAAGTTTGAACTTGCGCCTTTACGCGCAATCCTAGAGACAGGAGACAAACTAATACATAAAGATACTAAAGAAAAGCTCATTTTTAAAGATTATTTTGAAAATGGACGTGTATTTTGTACAAAATTAAATGGTATTGTTCAAATATATAATATTTCAGACATGATAAGGAGTGATAATTTTTATGTCTAAGGAATTTAAAAAGGGGGATATTGTTCGCTGTGTCAGTAGAAGATACAGGTATACAAGCTACAAAAGACCTTGTATAGTAAAAGGATATGACTATAGTGGTAAATTACTTGTAGAGCCTTTTGATGATGGTTGTTCATTTTATGATGTAGATGGTACATGTTTTGAAATTGTTCCTTCTGAGGAGATTCTTGAAAATGGTCAAAAAATATTTGTAATGGGTATTGACCACAGAAAAGAGATAGAATTTGTAAAGTATTTACCAAAAGGCAACGTAAGGGTAGAAATAGATGGATGGCATGAAGATATTGATATAGACAAAGTTATCTATACAAGGGGGTTTTATGTGTAGTAAATTCAAAAAAGGAGATATTGTATGGTGTATTGAAGACGAAGTTTACAAAATTACTTGTTACCATAGACCTTGCACAGTTATGGGTTATGATAATAGTGGTGATTTGCTCCTACAAGCATTTAACCAAACAAACTCAATCAAACATGATGTAAATGAGAAGATATTTGAACTAGTACCTCCACATAAAATCTTAAAAACTGGTCAAATGATTAAAATTAGAGACTTGGATAGACCAGTTAAGTTTAATAAATATAAAAATAACGGCTATATTGAAGTATTTGATGGTGAGTATCGCAGAGACTACTTTGCAGACAGTATTATCTTTGAGGAGGGGTTTTATATCTAATGTTAGCAAACTTGACAGGTCATGACATTTATATTGTAGATAGGCATGGGAATATAGTAACCACAATACAGCCTTGTGAAACAGAAGAGCCTTTGAGGGCTGAGGTTACTATGCGAAGACAACGAAAAATTGAAGGCATAAAATTGACTAAGCTGTATTATCGTTCAAATATCACAGAGCGTAAAATGCAAGAATTACTGAACAAGTATGATGGTATTATTGTATCTAAGATAACTGCTGAGTGCTTGAAGGAGCTAGGATATATTGAAGGAGTATATATCACAGGTAGAAAGTTCTATAAACACGGAGAGCTTATCGGTGTGAAGGAACTATGTATTTTATAAAGTAAAGGAAAGAAAACAAAATGAAAATGAGTTCAGTTAACAAAGAAAATATGGAAACTTACAGAGAATCAATGATGACACGCAAGGAATTTGAAGGTATTGTGGAAGAGGTTAAAACAAACAAAGAGCTTGCAGAGCGTTTAGCACAGATTGAAGAACCAGCAGACATTGAAGGGTACACAGAGGACTTTGTGGAAGCTGTTAAGACACTAAATGGCTATACTGATATTCTTGAAGTTATTCGTTCATGGGATTTGGTAGACAAGCTAAGAGAATATCAAGGATTGTTCCTAAGTGGGTATACATTCAAAGATGAATACCTAACTACTCCTATCCCTCTTGTGCTTGTGGGATTGGATAAAGAACGGACACTCTTAAAGTATCCTGATAAGTGGTATGAAGACCACAGAGAAGAGCTGTCTAAGACTTTAGACTTGCTGATTTATCGTAAGAAAAATGAAGGGGTTCAATATCAAGAGCCTACGAGCAAAGTTAAAGACCTTGAACATTTTATCTCAGAACATAGCTTAAGAAAGTACCCTAAAGTATTTTCATACTTGCTAATGCGAAAACTCACTACAGATTACATTGAAGATGAGGACAAGCGTGCTGTTTTACCACAGTATCAAAAATTCATTGCTAAGAGCTTTGATAGTAAGATTAAAGAAATCAATCCTAATCTTGTGAAAGTTACTTATGCAAGTATGGTAAAAGATTATTTTGGGCTTGATTTAGACGAGTCTAACAATGCTCCTAAGTTGGCTAAACAGCTTAAAAAGGCTGGAATTGATTACACAGAGGAAGAAGTACGACACTTTGGGGAAGTTGCTAACTGGTGGAAAGATTGGAATACTACTAACATTTCCACAATGCAAAGTAGCACATTCAGAACTAGAGATTTGTTGGTAGATAAATCAGACTTTACAATCCCAACTATTGTGGATAAGTGGGCATTTAATGATAGCTGTAACAAATCAGATAGTGGAGCTGGAGCTGATACACACCTTGTACTCCGTAGCTTTGGTTTTGAATACCTTAAGGGTTATTCTGTAGGATATACTAGACAACGAGGATATGAATTATTCCCTGCTATGCGTACCTATTTCTTAAGAAAAGGTGATGATATTGCACACGCTGGAACTTATGCAGACTTTGCTGGAACACGAGCAAAGGCTTGCTATGAGTTTACCACAGTCCTCTTGTGTATCTTCTTTAACAAGAAAGTAGATGACTTTAACAGAATCCAAGGTATGGATATTGCTTGTGATAACTACAGAGATAAAAATAGCAACAATATCTGCTTTTGGGCGAATCAAGCAAGAAATGACTACACTAAGTTAGGAACAGCAGAGCTATTTAGAGACTTTGGCTATGATGACATTAAAGGTTATGTAGAGAAGAGTCTAAGTCTAAGACACACACTAGGGACATATCTTAACTCTATAGAATATAGAGGTATTCAATCCAAGTATATGGACTTTAAGGGAATCCCTCTACAAGAACAAAAAGAACAAGAACCAGAAGAATTACCAGCATTGGTACAAGAACTAAGAGAATTAGCATAAAGGAGAATTAACATGACATACACATTTATTGACGTACTTACAAAAACACAAGCAGAAATGCTAGAATGGCTTCCAGAAGTATTGGTTGACTATGGTTATCAGCTTAAGGTCACAGACTACACTATTCAAGCAATCAGTTATGAAAAGAATCAGCCTTGCCTTGTGGCTCACTTAGACACAATCAACACAAAGCGTAAGAATTATAGCTATGGTAGTTATTATGCTACTGGTTCAACCCTTAGCACAGTTACAAGCACAGAAAAAGACCGTACACCAGAAGAAGAAGATATTTTGGTAACAGACCATTATATCTTACTATCTCCTGAGTGCAAGTCTAGTATTCAATGTTTGGGTGCTGATGACCGTGTGGGAGTTAAGACTATCCTAGATATTCTTGAGATGGGTCTCAGACCTCATATTTTGTTCACTACGGACGAAGAAGTAGGTTGTGTGGGTTCTAGGAAGGCAGTAGAAGAAAATGCGTTAGAAGAGCTAAGAGAGGCTTCTATGCTTATCCAGATTGACCGTGGGGTTCATGAGCGTTCTTGGCATGAAATGGTAACGTATGACTTTGACCCTAAATCACACAAAGCAATCTTTGATAAACTAGGGGAAACCTATACAATGGCTACAGGTTCATACACAGACGTAGCAGTGCTTGGACCTCATTTAAACAAGCCTATTGTGAATGTATCAGCTAGTTATATGCACGAACATACCACAGATGAATTTATCAATCTATATGCCTATGCGTATAACACACAAGGATTGATTAAGTTTATTAAATGGGCACAGGAACAAGACACAAGCGATTGGAAGTATGTAGCTAAATATGTACCACCAAAACCAAAGCCAACCTACACACGCACCTCAAGCATAGCTAATTTTGCTCCTAAGTTTGGACTTGCAAGACCTAGCTTGTGGGAAAGAGATAAAGGTTATGGTAAAGCAGAAGATTACCTCACAGAAATGTGTAAATCACAGTTCATGAAACCTAAAGACATCTTTGATAGATTCATTGATGAAGGGTACGAGGAAGAAGACCTACTTGACTGTTTAGACCTAGCTTATAGCCTTGGAGCTGAGTTCACAAACATGTGGCAACTAAATTATATCCTAGAAGGTAAGATTTACCAACACGTTGTATAAACAAGAAAAAGGAGAGCTGATTTGCTCTCCTTTTAAGGTTACTTATGTATTTAATGTAATTATAGCACACACAGCAAAACAATGCAAGCCAAAAACTCAATGTACTATGTAGCTTTTTGATGGAAGTATAAGTTTTCTTTATATTATATATACTCTTGTATATGTGATAAATAAGTACATATTCTATTTTATTCCACACAGATATTATAGTGTATGTACACATTTGGTGGATATATAAGTTTTCTTTATAATATACTATATACTAGTAATTAGTATACTTGTATATGTGATAAAAGAATACATACCCTATGACTAAAATACCAAACCCTAGACCAAGCAAAATGTTCGTAGTCAAGCTACAAACATTTTTTGGGGACAATATAAAATTTCTTAAGGTTGAATATTGCTTTCTGTGTGTGATTGTGCTATACTAGATTTATCAATTAACGAATGAGAGGTTAAACTTATGTATTTCAAAGTACATGTAAATATGTTTCAGCACAAAGATTTAAAGAACTTATCTGACATATTCTTGTATAGCTTTCTGTGTGGATTTGCCAAAGAAGACCAAAAAGAGGTTTATTCTCACTACACTAACCAACAACTTGTGGATATTTTTGGCTGTTCCTCCCAAACTATTTCTAATTCAATCACTCGTCTTGTGAAATTAAGATTGGTTAAACGTTATGAAGATACACGTTTTAGTGAGTCTAACTGTGATTTTTTCTGTAGACGTACTATTGTAGCTGATACTACACTATACCGTAGCTATGCTGGAGAGCACTATCTTTCTGTGAATACTAATTGGTTATCAGATTGGAAATTACCATTTAGAGCTGTGCAATTATTAGCATTGTTTTGGTCTAGTTATTTTATGAATAATTCCAGAATTATTGAATTTACTACTGAGCAAGTAATGGACATTATGGGAAATGTAAATTACAGAACCTATATCAATAACTATAACCTTTTAGAAGAATTAGGATTGATTAAAGTTTACTCAGAAAAGCATGAGCATTATAAGTGTATTGAGCTTTGTGTGGGATACCTTGGGGAAGAGGTAAAACCAGAGGAAGTTCTAGGTTCTGCTGTGGAAACTGAAAGCATTAAGTCTTCTGTGGGAAAGCTAAAGTCTGTGGTATCTTACTTTGTTAAATTCCTAAGACAGAAGAGTAGTAAGGTAGTTAAGAATCTACTACACAAGTTAGACCCTTCAATCACTGTGAAGAGAACATTAGAGCCTTTGTGGCAAGCCTTTGACTATTATGATAGACTATCAATCAGGTCAAGAATCCCAGAAGATGCAGACCCTAAAGATGGTTATTTCGTACAAGGAGAAGGATATGCCTAAGAATAAGTTTATTGAACTTTTACAACGAAACTTTGGAGAGAAAGACCTTGTGAACTTTGGGGTAAACAAAAAATATTACCTAGAGCGTAAAGCTAAGGAAGACCCAGAGTTTGAGGATAGATTTAGTCGTGACTTTGAGCAAGCAAAACACTATGTAAGAATGATTGGCTCACAAGTTAAAGCTCTAAGAGATAAATATGACTTGTATTTATCATTCACTCCTACAGGTGGACAAGAGCGTAAGAAGACTAATGCACAAGATACTTATATCATTGCACAAGATATTGATGGAGCACCTATTCCTACAGACTTACCTCCTAGCTATTTTTGGGAAACAAGTCCTAATAAATATCAAGGAGTATGGGTATTAGATAACAAGGTGAATCCACAAGAGCATGAGGTTCTGTGTAGAAAACTTGTTAAAAAATATGGCTTTGACCCTTGTGGAGTTGATATTGTGCACCTCTACCGTATTCCTGGTACTGTGAATCACAAGTATGCTACAGACTTTAAGGTTAGTGGTATGAAGGGTGATGGTACTGTGTACCGTAAGCGTGAGTTTGTGAAGTTCCTAGAGGACGTAGACATTTCTACACGAAAGATGGCTGATGAAGGGGATATTGAATATATACAATATGATTTAGATACTGTGTTATCTGAGTACAATGCCTTCCCTGAGTTCACTCATCAACTTGCTATTGATAGGTCTGAATGGGCTTGGAAGCTAGAACAGAAGATGATTTTTGGTGGAGCTAGTAAGGAAGAGGTTAAATTTGTACTCTTAAATGCTCCTGACAAGATGGCTAAGTTCACAGAAGAGACTGTAGACGCTGAGGTTCACAGAGCCTTTGCTAAATCAGAAGAAGGTGAAGAAGAAGCTGTAGAAGCTGTTACAGAGCTTTCTAAGAAAGTAACCATTGAGGAGAATAAGGGTAAGACACTATCTACTGTGAGACAAAAAGGTGAGAAGAAAAAGAACAAGTTTAACATTGTCCGAGTAGATGAAATTACACCTTTTGACCCTACAGACTTTTGGCTCATTGAAGATTTTTGGGAGAATGGTTCTGTGGGAATTATTGGAGCACCTTCTAAGTCATTCAAGTCAACCTTTGCCCTCAATTTAGCGTGTGCTGTGGCTACTGGTAAGCCTTTTGATGGTAGAGAGGTTAAGCAAGGAGCTGTGTTGATTATCCAAGGTGAGAATAACTTGTCTATGGAACAACATAAGATTTATGCCATTACTGGTTCTGAGACACCACCTCCTATCTACTTTGTGGAAGACTCTATCAATATGCAACAAATGCACAAATTGGAAAATAATATTAGAGAATTAGAAATTAAGCTCCTAATCATTGACCCTATGTATCTACTCTTTGGTAGTGGAGATATTAACCGTCACCAAGATATTGTAGAGCGTTTAGAGATTCTCACAAAGCTATCCAAGAATACTGGTTGTGCTGTGATGTTGATTCACCATAGTAGAAAGCTAGAACGTGGAGCTAAGATTCAAACAGCCGATATGTATGGTTCAGCCTTCATTGAGGGTTGGTATGAGTCTATGATTCTTCTTCAACGTAAATCCAATAACTCAAGTACACTTACTACATATTTCCGTAACCATAAATCAGGAGACGTGTATGACCTTGTGGTAGATGACAACATGGGTTGTAGAGCCTATGCACGCAAGGGTGAGAGTGCTTATGAAGCTCCTGAAACAGACTTTAATGTATTGGCAGGTGATGAAGATGACTAAGGTATATAGAGGTTATACAGACCTTGATTGGTTTGATGATATACTTGAGAATGGCTGTGATTCTGTTGTGTGGTTCTTTGAAACACTCATAGAAGACGCTGAGAGTAAAGATTTAAGTCTACAATCATATATTATCCAATATGTTGAGAGTGGATTTATGAAGAGTAATATCATCAGAAACCTTAAACAGCTAAACTTACCACAACCACAGTATATACACAAGTTTCCTTTTCTTAGTCAAGAAGCTATTGAATGGCTTGAATGGGAAGCTATCAATAATGTACCACAGAAAGTTTATGGTAAAGTTTCAAAACCTTATGTTGATAAATGGTTAGGACAACCTGAGCCATATAAACCTAAATCCCTAAAAGGTAAAAGTGAATACTTTAAAGCTGTGAGAATGGCTTATCGCCAATATTGGTTAGAGAAAGCAATCTCTATGGGGGTATAGTATGGCAATTATATCAATAAAACCAACAAAAAGAAGTGGTAGTCTAGGACTAGAGTATAGTGAGGTACTGTTGCTAGATGAAGATAGAATGATTACAAAACTAATGCTCACACAGTATGGTTCTGTAATGGTCTATTGTGGAAGAGACATGATGGGATTCTATAATGGTTATATAGAGGATTTGCTAGTTGGATTGGGGTGGAATGAATGTTAAATACAATAGACACCTCAAAACCAGTTTGCTTGGATATTGAGACAAAGGGTCTTGATAGGCATAGGCATGATATTACCTCAATACAGCTAGGATTCACTCACATAGAAACACAAGTATACACTCGTAAATTCTTTAACTGGGATAAGCTAGGTAGGAAGAGACAGACAGCTTTAATGAAAAAGCTCAAGGAATGTAAATTAGTTACCCACAATGGTAAATTTGACTTACTGTTCCTTTATGTTAAGACTGGTATCTCTTTAAACCTATGGCTAGATACCCTTGTACTTGCTCACGTTTGTGGAGAAGAAGAGCTAGGTCTTAAACCACTCACAGAGAAGTATTTCCATGTTAAGTATGATATAGCCAAAGAAGCTAAAACTGGTACAATTACAGAACAGTTTAAAGCCTATGGTCTTGATGATGTACTGTATCCTATGAAGCTCTTGAAGATTTTCCAAAAGAAAATTGCACGCTATGATTTACTTAAGGTATTTAAGCATGAAATGAGAGCATACAAAGCCTACTATGAGGTTGAAAAGGGTGGAGTACCTATTAGCCCTAGAAGACATGAGGTACTTGAAAAACTAGAAGCAGAGCTTAGACCTTACACAGAAAAACTCTTGACTTATGGAGATATAAATTGGAACTCTAATGCACAAGTAGCAAGTATTCTCTTTGCTCCTAAAGATGAACCAGTCTATGATGAGCAAGGTGAGAGATTGCCCAATACCTATGCTATTGTGGATAATAATGGTAAAGTTATTGCTGAGTTCAAGGAACGTAAAGAAGCCAATGCACACAAGAAAGAGCATGACATTCATGGTAAAGTCAAGATGGTTAAGCATTATCTTCCTGTGGTTATTGGTTATGGTCAAGGACTTGAAGTAGTTGAACGTACAAAAGCTGGTGCTCCTTCTGTGGGAGTAGATACACTATCAAACTATGTAGGTAATGACTGTGTAGATACATTGCTTGAATATAAACGTATATCTAAGTTGATTACATTTATTGAATCTTGGGAAGACCTACAAGTAGATGGTAAGATTTACCCTAGCTTTAATATTACAGCAAGGACAGGTAGAACTACTTGTAACTCACCTAATCTTCAACAGTGTCCTCAAGATAGCTATGTGCGTAATCTTATTGAAGCTAGACCAGGTTGGAAACTAGCAGAACTTGACTATTCACAGTTAGAGCTTCGTGTGGCTAGTTGGCTGTCAGGTGACTTAAATATGCAACATGCTTATCAATCAGGTAGTGACTTGCACAGTAAGACTACAGAGCTTCTGTTTGGTGACACTAGCGAGTTGAGCCATGATGAGCAGAAGAGAAGACGTACTCAATCTAAGAGTGCTAACTTTGGCTTCTTATATGGAATGGTTGCAAAAACTTTTATTGCCTATGCTAAAGGATATGGTCTAGACCTTACACAAGAGGATAGTGAGAAAATCCGTGCCGATTTCTTTAATGCCTATCCTAGATTGCTTGTGTGGCATGAAGAATGTAAGGAATTTGCTAGACAGCATGGATATATTGAGTCTCCTATTGGACGTAAAAGATGGTTTGATAATATCAATGGCTATGACTTTAAAAAGCGTTCTGCTGATGAAAGACAAGCCATTAACTCACCAGTGCAAGGTTTTGGGTCTGACCTGTGTACCAGTGCTTTAGCTGAGATTGTATTCAGCAAGGAACTAGACCACACAAGATTTAATGTACTAGGTTCTGTGCATGATGCCATTCTTTTTGAGATTAAAGATGACTATGTAGAAGAACTAGTACCTAAACTACAATCAATTATGGAGAATCCTCCTATAGTCGAAGGGTTAGATGTACCTATCCCTCTTGTGGCTGATGTAGAAGTTTCTTCATGTTGGGGAGGACACTAATGCACTTATATGACAAGTACAGTTACTCTATGGAAGACTATAAAAAGCTCAGAGAGAAGAATAGACTGTGCTTTCAAGCAGATATAGAACACTACTGTAGAAACCAAATTGACTATGAACCTAAGTATGAGATTGGTGTAGAGGGTAGAGAATATGTGATGTGCAAGTTTATAAAGGGGCTTAGAAACATTAACAAACACTATGGAGAAAATGTTACTATTTTTGCTAGTTTTGATGAAATGTACAAGCTCAACTTTAGACTACCATCTAACATAGACTTTATGATTATGCACAACAGCGCTGTAACCTTTATGAAAACACGCTACGTCTCACACAATATAGCCTTTACTTATGCTGTGGGGGATAGAGGGAATCAGTTACAGATTCACTATCCAGCTAACACACCAGAGGTAGAGGAACTTGCTAAGTTCATTATCAGAAATGGTTTTAGAGAGTATGTACGCAGTTGACGAATACTTTGATGGGGAATTAGTAGAAGAGCATGTATTTCTCACCTATGAGAAAGCCTATGCCTTCTATGACCTCATGTTCAATAAGACTAAATCTACCTACTTTGTGAGGTATGAATACAGAGGTTTAATACATGACAGTAAACAAGAACAGCTCAGTTGGTATTACTGAGGATATTATTACTAATATCATGCACTTAGGTGCTAGTGAATACCATCTTGAAATTCTTATCCGTAAATATGAAGACCAAATTAAATTTTGGTATAATATTGACACACCAGACTTGCAGTCAGAAGAAGACAAGATTGCTATCTATGACACAAAGGACAAAGTGAATCAGATTACAATGACACTACAGCAGGTCACAGAACAGCGTAGAAGGGCTATGGAGCTACTTAAATCACAAGCTAATGATAATGGCAACCCTGACCTTTGGTGCTTGTTAAAACATGTTCTCGTGGCTGTGATAACGTCCTTTGAAGCATGGCAAGTAGATATTGCTAATGATAATGTTAAGTTTGTATTCTTGGAGCAGTCTCGTGTGGCTAATCAAGTATTGGCAATGTTCTTGGGCTATGAAGTAACTCCTTGTAGCGCTTGTTTAACTGACCAATTAAAAGAGGATGGAAAATAAAAGGGAAAATTTTTAAATTTTCTCTAATTTCCTCTTGACAAATATCCGAATATAGGTTAAACTAGTATATGTAGAAAGGAGCAAGACATGAAAGAACAAATTTTAAAAAGTCTTGAGACCATGAGTAAAGCTCAGTTGAGTAAAGAGATTGGTATCACACCATTCATCTTAAACAAGTTTATTTCCTGCAAAATGGAAACAATTAAAACAGAGTATTTAGATAAAGTAAAAGCCTATTATGGAGAGCAAGAGCTACCTAAACAAGATAGAGCTACATTTTCTGTAGAAGTACCAGAGTTATCTAAAGAAGAAATTAAATTTTTCAATACACTGAAAATTAGTAGTATTCATGATAAAATTAGCACACTAGGTTACATTAACTACATTTTTACGTCTAATGCAAGACAATCACAGCCTTGGTTTATTCGTCTAGCACGAGGTAAACGAGCTGATGAGATTAAAAACTTAATTAAACGATTAGGATTGGCTGTTCTGTGTGGACGTTACAATGAGAAGGAATCTGAGAAAACTTATGCAATTAAGTTACCATCAGAGCACTACTTCTGTAAATATGCTAATGGAAGCACTGGTTGGGCTGTAGAACCTAATAAGTTCACAGTCAAGACAAAGAATAAAGAGGAACTGGCTAAAGAGTATCCTGAGTTTAAAGATTTCATTGTGGAGCTTGGTGTGCTAATTGAGCATTACAATGGAAAGCCAAGAGGATATACAATTAGTGAGCGTACTGGGAAGAAGAATTAGAGAGTTAAGACTCTCAAACAAAATGACACAAATGCAACTATCTAAGCGATTGGGTTATAAGAATAACTCTCGTGTGGCTAGTTGGGAAAATGGTCATAACTTACCGTCTGCTACCAATGTTAAGCGATTATCAGAGATTTTTGAGGTAGATATGATGCAATATGTCAATGAAGGTGTACCTACTATTGATATAAATATTGGACGTATCATCAGAAAATCCAAACAGCTCGGTAAAACTCGTATGCAGACAATCAAAGCCCTAGATAGAAAAGGACTAATCACAGAAGAGAATGAAAAGAAAGTTATTGAAGCTATACTGTCTGGTAAGTGGGTGTCTACTATTGCTCCTAAGTCTAGCACTAATGCTGATGCTGAACAGAGTGAATGAGTTAGACAAGAAACTTACCACAGTAAAGAATGATTTGAATATAGAGCGTACACAGCGTACTGGAGCTGATTATTCACAAGGTATGCGATTTGACAATCTTATTCATTATTTGCAGGAGGGTAAACAACCATGAAACAAACACTTTTAATTCCAAGAGATATAGCTGAGTGGATTGAATATTGTAAGTCTCATAGCATAACACTTTATGGTGCACTAGACCCAGTAGATAAGTTTGGTGAACACATAGCTGAATCTTTTAGTGGTGATGCTAATAGTTATGCACAGTGGGCTAGAATACACTCTGATGACTTTGCCTATGCCTGGGTAAATGGTTATTCAGTAATGGATAAATACTACTACATTGCTGTACCTTGTGGTAATGATACATATAGAAGAGTCTTTGTGGATAGTAAAGGAAAACTAATTATAGGTAACTTTGTTTATTACTCTGAGAAAGATATAGCTAAATTATCGAAAGATGCAAGTGTTAAACTCACAGAGAAGGTTATTAAAGAATCAGAGTTAGCTTGGGTTTGGCAATTTGCTAAAGAACTGGGGATATAATTATGAAATACTTGAAAGTTAGCCATAAGTTAAGCACTATAGTGGATGGAGTTAAAGAAGGTAGATATGTTACTAAACATGTTTACCTAGTCAATATCAAGTTTATAACAGATAAGGAAATGAATTTCTACGTCCCATCATTTGCACTATCAAGGTTTGAAAGTTATCTAAGTGAATCAAAAATTTTCAGATTAGCTTACCTAGATACCGAAGATGTTATAATAAACCCTAATACTATTATTGCTGTTTTGCTAGAAAAAAAGGAGATTGATAATGGATAATTTGCTGGAAGCATTAGCAAAAGGTATGAATGTATCTATAGATGGTATCTCATCATTGTTGGGTTCTATCAAAGACAATACACCACAACTCTATGAACAACTTGTGAGAGAGTGGACTTATTACACAGTGTTAAGTAAGGCTTCCTTTGCTATGCTTATTGTGATTGTGCTTTTAGGTGCTACCACAGCAATTCTCTACAAAAATTGTACTGTTGATTGGAGTTTGTTGGACTATGGAGATGTTCCAAGAGAATTATCTCGGTATGACTATGCTAAAGTCCTTACACGAAAGAATGTGAATGATAATATGAGCACTTTTAAGAAACTTGTGATTGCAATTATCATTTTAATTGTGTGTGCATTTATCTTTCAAATGAGTAAATATCTACTAGCACCTAATTACTCAATACTTGTAGAAGAAATTCTACCTAAACTAGTACAGAAATAGGAGATAAATATGAGTGATTATAAAAATAGACTTAAGGAAGAACATGCACAGCTTGAAGAACGTGTATCTAAGTTAAATTCATTTATTCTTAAATACTATATGGGTGAGATAAAGGTTGAACTAGACTGTCCTCTGTGGTTATTGGAGCTACAGCTAAATGCAATGAATACTTACCTTACTGTGCTTAAGAAACGTATAGAAATTGAAGGTGAATAATGGAAATAAAAGGTTATCAATTTAATAGGGATTTAGACCCTTCTATGTATATGCCACTTGGAGAGCATAGAGATTTTTATAGAGTATACCTTAAATGGAGTAATAGTGAAAGCCTATCTTTTATTGCTTCTAAATCAGAAAAAGATTCATTATTGAGCACTTTACCTAATGGAGAACTATTTATTTTAAATATATATGGTGAAGATGATGTAGAAAAGTTCTCATTGTGGGTTAACCCTAATAAATTATCATTTGTACAAACACAGAAAGGTTAACTATGAAATTTAGTGTATCTCGTGTGAATACCTACCTAGAGAATCCTTGGGAACATTGGTGTAAGTATGTAGCTGGGTATAAGGAAATACCTGACCCTGACCGTACAAAATATATGGATAGAGGTACAGTATTCCACACAGCTATGGAACTGATGGCACAGCACAATGGAGAACTCACAGAAGAGCAACTTAAGGAGATGACTCTTAAAGTACATGAGCACTCACCATTCAATGATGAAGCTAGACATACAGGTCTACTTGCTGTGGAGCGCTATCTTGCAGAAGGTGAAACTGTAGATTTCACCAAAGTAGTAGAGACAGAGAAGAAGATTGAACTTGAACTCCCTAATGGTCATGAGTTTATAGGCTTTGTTGATGCTGTTATTGATAATGGTGATGGTACTGTGTCTCTTATTGACTACAAGACCTATAGTGAAGCACCACAAGAAGCAGAAATGCGATATAGTCTTCAAGGTAACATGTACATGGAAGTCATGACCAAGCTAGGCTATAAAGTAAAAGACTTTTGCTTTGAGTGTGTGAACCCTAAAGAGGTTTTAAAAGGACGTATGTATCGTGTGAAGCATATTAAGTTCCCTTATAATAAGTACCGTGGAGCTGATATGTTTGAGCAATTCTGTGAATTAACCACAATGATTGCCAAAAACCCTAATCTTCGTATGTACACACCACCAAAAAAGAGACAACCTGGAGTATATGACTACTTCTATAAAGTCTATATTGGTGATGTTGTAGAAGACTTAGATGAATTTATAGAAAAAAGTTTTAAAAAAGTTTAATTTACCTCTTGACAAGGTAACACGTTTTTGATAAACTAGTCTTGTGGTGGTAGAGCTAATCACAATAAACCCTCTACAAATATTATTAAGGAGGTTAGCACAATGGCTAACAAAAAAGAACTATTTGTCTCACTCGCTCAAGAACTTGGAATTGAATTACCAACTGACTTTCTTGAACCACGTTACATTATCTTCGTAGGTAAGAAACCACGTCGTGTTAATGCACCATACATTGCTATCAATGCTAACGGTGAACTTTCTGGATTCACAGAAGAAGCTGACGTGCTTGGTCATGGTACTGACAAGATTGGTAAATTCACCAAAGCTGAAATTGAAGAACGTTTCCCTCAATTCAATCATGAAGCGTTCCTAGTTAAAGTAGACTAATGGGTATGGGCTACTTAGTAGCCCTTTACTCTTTGTGAGGTGAGTTATGGGTAAAGATACTTTTACTAAAACATTCAAAACAGCTAACCTAGAGCAGTTTGATGAAAACCTAAACAAATTCCTTGAAGGTGAAGACAAGATTATCACAAGCGTTAAGTTTGGTAGTGGTCGTGTGACCTTCAATGGAATCAAGATTGAAAAAGAAGAAGAGAAACAAGATGCTTAAGTTTATTTGGGCACAAGATAAGAATGGACTTATTGGTAATAAAGGAAAGTTACCTTGGTCTAATAAAGCTGACCTTAACTACTTTAAAAACCAAACAACAGGTGGAGTAGTTGTCATGGGTCTTGCTACATGGGTATCAATCGGAAGTAAACCTCTTAAGGGTAGAATCAATGTGGTATTGACACACAAAGATGAGATTGATGGCTATGATGATGAGAATGTTTATATTGCTAACTCTGTGGAGGAGGTCTTACAGTTTGAAAAAGAAACTGATAGAGATGTTTGGGTCATTGGAGGAGCAAGAACATTCAAAGCCTTTGAAGATTACTGTGGGGAAGTAGTAGTTAGCACCATTGATGGAGATTATACTGGTGACACCTATTACTTAGGCTTAAAAGATAAGCTCACAGAAGATAAAGTAGTAGTAACAACGAAAGGTGATGGCTTCACTGTGAAGCACTATAGGTTAGTAGAATGATTGAAGCACTTTTAGCAGTGGTTACTGTACTGATTATAGCTCTGTGTGTATCTATTTACTTTGTAATAGTCCTACAAGGCTCTAAAACGTCACTAGAAGATGATAAAGATGAACTTGGACATATTATAAGGAACTATAGAAAAAACGAGGAGAAGCAAATTGAGAGCCTTCTAGGAGGTATTGATGGAGTAACCTCTGTAACACTATCACCTATCCGTTACTTGGAGTTAGTTAAGGCTGAGGAAGACTTAGCTGAGTACAGACTAAAGATTAAGAGGATTGGAGATTATCATGAGTGATAACTTGTATAACTTATTAGAGCAAGCTCTACTTGGTATCTTTATTATCTCCGTGTTTTATATTGACAGACGAGGTAAGAAGTAATGGGTGAAGATATTATAAATCCTAAACGCTATACAGAGACAGGATTGGAATGTTGGGATTTCTGGTTAGAAGCTGGACTAAACCCCTTGATTGCTTCTGCTGTGAAGTATGTGTGGAGATACAAACACAAGAATGGTTTAGATGACCTTAAAAAAGCACAAGTATTCATTGATAAAGCATTTGACTCTGCTGATGAGGTATATTACTCTGAGAAAGACTATAGACCTAGTGAAGATGAGTTAAAGCCAATGTCAGATTATCAAATAAACTTTATGCTTGGTGCTTGTATGACAAACTTAGCTCCAACTTACAAACTAGGGCTTGCTTGTATGTCTGATATGCTTAATGATATGATGAAGGAGTATGAATCAAACAATGACTAAGATTGAATTAGCCCTTGTGATTATTGTAGCTGTGTACTTTGGATTGAACTTCTTTGTACACCTATATGAATTGCTACATAATTTCAAAGTAGTTAAAGTAAAGTTACGAGATGATGGTGTGAACCCTATCAATCGTATTGTAGTTGGAGATTGGATTGACCTAGAATCCAACACAAAAGTAACTTATAAAGCTGGTGACACAGTAGTGATTGACTTTGGTGTGGCTATGGAGCTTCCTAAAGGATATGAAGCACATATACTACCACGCTCAAGCACATTCCAAAATACAGGACTATTACTCACAAACAGTATGGGTATCATTGATAACTCTTTCTGTGGAGATAATGACTTTTGGGGTGCTAAGTTCTATGCAACTAAAGCTGGTAGCATTGAAAAGGGTCAACGCTTGTGTCAATTCAGAATTACAAAGAACCAACCTGAACTACATTTCAAGGAAGTTATGACCCTTGGTAATGCTGACCGTGGTGGATATGGTTCAACTGGAAAGTAGGAAATAGTGAAGCTAAAGAAGTTAAATAAAATTAAGTTACATACAATGACAGTTTTCTATGGAGCACCTGGTTCTGGTAAGTCTAGCTTTATCAACTCATTACCTGGTAATGTATTGATTATAGATACAGACCGTGGACTTGCTTCTGTGGAACAAGATGACCGTTTCTCTGTAGCTGAGTGTGCTAGTTGGAATGATGTGATTGAAGCCTTAAGCTACGCTAAAGACTTTGATAGTATTGCTGTAGACCACTTAACAAACGTTCAAGAGCTTTGCTACAAGGACATTATGGAATCTAATAATATCAAGAAAATGCTTATTAACCACTATGGTGAAGCATCTACTCGATTGAAAGCATTTATTGATGAGCTTGTGGACTTATCTTATCAAGGTAAGAATGTATATGTTATTGCACAAGAAAAGAACTTGAACATTGAAGATGTAGTAGATGAGAATGTACCAGCACAGACTGTACCTAACCTTATGGATAGTGTGGCTAAGTATATTACAGCATCATCTCGTATCATTGGTCATACAGAGCGTGTGACTAAATCTAAGATTGTTAAGGGTGAGAAAAAAGTTAAGGACTTCTACCAAGTACGTCTTGCAGGAAATCCTATCTACACCCTAAAGGTAACTCGTAAACCTGGTCTAGTAATTCCTGACACAATTATCAACCCTACTTGGGAAGCTGTTGTGGGATTGACTGATGGTAGCACACAAGCAAAAACGAAAGAGGTTAAAGAATAATGTCAATTATTACTGTTAAAGCAACCAAAAAAGAAGATTTTGCCTATGAACCTGGCAGATATGAAGCTGTTATCCAAGGTGTAGAGCAGACTGTATCACGCTCACAGATTGATATGGTTAAAGTGACACTTAAAGGTGACTTTGGTCAAAATGCTCCTCATACAATAACTTCATTCATGTTGGATAACAAGATTGGACGTGAACAACTTTACAGTCTACTATCAGCATTAGGTATGGAAGGTGAAGAAGCTGTAGATACTGATGACCTTCAAGGTAAATATGTTGGTATTGTGATTAAAGAGGGTCAACCTTACAATGACAAGCCTTCATGGAACGTTGTAGACTTCTTCGCTCTTGATGAAGATGATTCTGATGATGACGTAGATGTAGACACAGACGATTGGTCTGATGCAGAGTAATTAAATAATAGGGTGAGTGACTAACAAACTAAACTATAACTAAAGAAAGATTTAATTTCTAATTAACATCTAGTCACTCCTCTCATAGAGCTGGTAGGGGACACTCCTTAATTTGTTAAATTTTCATGCTGATTTTACCTGTAATACGTTTTTCCATTAGACAGATTACCTACCAGTTCCATGAGGGGAAACCCTCGTCATGATTTTTACTCCTATTATAATTCTAGCGTGGAAGGATTTTCCTTCCTAAATGCACACAATACTCCCCCTTCTGTTTATAAATAATTTAGGTCTATTCCTTTCTATCTAAATTATAGCTTGCCTGTGTGTCTACCAGTTAGACTACGACATTTAATTGTGTGCATCTAGGAGGGTAAATATGACAATAACATTAGAAGGTCTTAAAGAGTATGTACTCCTAAGACGTGATGCCTTTGAGTATAAGTATGACTTGAATGGTATGAAAAGAAATCCCTTGTACCGTAAGCACTATCCAAACAACCTTAAATACCTTGATAAAATGTCACAGATTCTTATTAGGACAATGAACAATCACCCTGTACCTATTAGAGAAAAACTACTTACTGTGCTTGTGTATCGTCTTGTGGGTGATAAGGACTTTGTGAGAAGACATACGAATAGACAAGGTATGATTACACTTAAAGAGCTAAACCTATTAGCCAAAAAGCTAGACAGTGAGAAGACTGTGATAGTTCCTAGATATACAACTCCACTTTCAAAGAGAGGTATAACTGGTCTTAGTAGAGGTGAGTTCCTACTTGCTGTGTCTTGTGACTTCTTAGATAAGCTACCTAAAGATAACTTCTATAAGTGGAAGACATCAGAGATTGCTAGACAATTTATTGAGTTTGAGAATATCTATGGTATTAGCTATCCTATGGCTTATCAACTAGCTTCTGACATTAGTTATATCAATGAGCTGTGTGTGAAGACTGACTTTATCAAGACTATTCCTGAGAAAGCTAGAGAAATGTTCTCTTATATCACAGGTAAGCCTTATAGACTAGAAGAGTATAAAAAGTTCACCTATGAGTTCATGGATTGGTATGCAGAGCAAGACTTTCTAGAAAATAAAGAGAGACTTGTGCTACCTCATGATGTTACACAAATGTTATTAGGATATAGACTTTATGTATTCAAAGGTGGATTGATTACTAGACACAGAACAGAGTGTAAACCAAGAAACATTACTAGAGGTATTGTTATATCAAGGAGTATGTATGAGTATTATAAAGAAAGTGTGGATTCTAAAAAGGATTGATGAGCTAGGAAACTGCTACCACACCTTGGAAATTAGTAATTATGTCACACGAAACAAATTCATTAGGGAATGGATTGGAGATGATACTGTGTACACAAGAACTAAAGAGGGTGATGTAGATATTATCCTTAAACGTAATGGAGAGGAGCTATGGTACTATGAAGACTACCCAGAAGCTCACCGCTGATGAAGCATCAGACAAGTATATAGAGCTTGAGAAGCTGTATAAAGAGATTGGTAAGGAGATAAAAGATACTCTTGACCACAGAAAGCTTAAGAAGCTCAGACGTAAGCGTAAGCTCATTAGAGCTGAACAGAATATGCTTTACCCTTATATGGTAAATACAGGCTATGTAGCTTACACAGAGCATGTACTAGGACTAAAGGGTAATCAAGCCCTATATGGTAGATATATAAGAGGTAAGAAATGAAAGATATTGAAGTATTAAGAAGAATGGCTAAGAAGGGTATCTCATTTCCTAAGCAAACTCCACAACCATTTGAGCTGTTCGGTGTGAGATGTATCGCTATTGGTTTTTATAGAGGTGAGGAGAAGCGCTTGCTTTTTATTGCTGAGAACCCTAAACCTAGATTCCATAATGGACATAAGATAATTAAATTTTCACCTTTATTAGAGAGTAGATGCTATGAGTTACCATTTACAGGACAAGTAGACTTAGGTACAGAACAGTTCTCTAAAGGGTTTTATGTGTAGGAGTGTATTATGGAAACTATAGGAGAATTATTAAAAGTAATAAGGAAGAACACAGATGCAGACTTTGTAAAAGTATCAGGAACACCAAAAAGATGTGTGCTAAAGAACGTTTATGATTTAGTAAATGTTCCTGGGTACTTTGTGGAATTTTGGTATCCTGACTATGACTATGGGGATTCTATCTTTATATCTGACATAAAGGATACAAGATATTTCCACAATGCTCCATCTTTATTCACTACAGACTGCTTTCAATTTAGATGCAGATGGGCAGATAAAAGTGAGATAGAATTAAGAGAGCCTTGTGGGTTTTATATTTAATGAGGTTATCATGGAAACAGTAGATGAACTAATGAAAATAATAGATGACAGCCTAGATGATGAATACTGGATTGCTAAGAATCCTAAAAGGTGTTTGCTTAATCAGTATTGGAATTTGGAAAATGTACCTGGGTATGTTGTTGAAATCTATGATAGAGATAATGAAAAAGACCATTTATTTATAGCTGATAAATCTAATGAAGACTATTTACATGATGGGTCTGCTGTATTTGATAAAACATACTTTAGTGGTAGATGCTTATGGGTATTTGAAAATGAGGTAACCATAACACCAATAGGAGGATTCTATATATGACAATGATGCCTAGAGATAGAGCCTTAACTATCCTTACAGATAATCAATTAAAAGGGTGGGCTAAAGGTTATTTTAAATCACCTTGTATAAGAGCACTAAACCTATATGATGGTGTGAAGGGTTATGCTAGATTGTTGAATGGTGGTTATCTATTTGTTGCTGATGAGAGACAGAAGAGAGCATATTATGGATTTAGTTATATACTAAATCACTGTAAAACACTAGAAAGACGCTGTGTGATATTGAGCAAAGACCATGTAAAACTGATTATGAAAGGGTTGTGGATATGACATATATATATAAAATATTAAAAGCTATTGAGGATAAAAAGTATACTATTACTCGTTACCCTACAAGGGCATGTATAGAGATAGAAGATACTGGTTATAAAAAGTTTAATGGTAGTATAGTAGAATTTGAAAGAGCTTTACCTATTGGACAAAATCGTTATACATTATTTATATCTGATAATGAAGATTCTAGTCACTTCCATAATGGGTGCTCACTTTTAAGTGATAGAAGTATACCAGACATACTATGGTTTAAAGAAACCTATGATAGAGTTACTATACTTGGAGAGTTTTATATTTGAGGGGATAAAATGTTAAAGCATCAAGATGAATATTTAGAATTATTAAATGAAAAATTTAGGGTAGTGGGCAAGCCTAGGAGAGTTCATTATAGTTATGGTAAAATACCAGATAGTGGTATTGCAGTAGAAATAAAAAACTTTGGTAGTGGTTGTGTAGTATTCATAGCAGACAAGCCAAGAAGCTACTTACATAAGTTCACAACAGAGTTGGATAGTTTTCATTTACCTACTTGTGTGTGGCTAACTAGATGGTCTGACAAAGAGTTAGAGGTAGACATGGAAATAGGTTTCTTCATATAAAACAAAAAGAGCCAATTAGGCTCTTTTTTATTTATTCTTTTTATCATCACAGTTACAGTCATCTTTAGGAATCTCTGTGAATTTCAAACAGTCAGGTAGGTCTTTGCCTTCAATAATAGGAACATACTCAACCTTGAATTGATGAAGTCTGAATATACCACTAGCTGAATTTTCTGGAACAACCCTTACCTTAATGTATTGACCAGCAGGTACAATGATTGTGTCAGACATTTCCATAGCACCATCAGATATACCAGTCATTTGCCAATGCACAGAGCGTTGTTTAACCATGTCTGTAGTATAGCTTTCTCCACTGTGATAGACTACAATCTGCATTGTGTTATCCTCTTGTGGGTTTAATGTAGTACCATCAGCACACCAACGTAAGAACACACGATATTGTCTATCTGTGAGCTGTCTACGCTTGTCATCATTCTCAAAGTCCACACCAGTAGTAGAATCCATGTATAGGTCAATGTCATACTCTTTAGTGATAGGGTAGTAGAATGTAGCAGAAGACACAGCAGAGTTACGAGAGTAGTTCGTGTGTACTTTACCCATATCTCCAATAGATGCTACATACTCACCCATACACTGTACCATATCCCACAAAGCACAGATATTTTCAATGTAGTGGTTAAGTTGACAAGCTAGTTTCTTAATGAATGATGAGAAGAACTTAGGGTTATAGCACTTCTGTGATTCTGCCATACAAGCAAAACGTCCTACACCCTTGTTGTTTTCCTCAACAAGCCTATCACAGTCAGCAATAGGAATATCTTCACAGTCACAGCTATCATACCAGCACCTATCTTTAGGATTTTCATTGTAACTCTTGAAAGATGCTTCATTCAATCTTGTGTTTTTATTATCTTCGTAAGCCATTATCTACCAATCTTTCCTTGTTGTTTCCATGTACCATCTTTCCTTATAGCATTACCAGAAGCAGAGTAAGGTGGGAGGTATACTCCTGTGCTTGTACTTCCATATAGTTTACCAGCGTCTTCTACATTGATACTTGTATCTTGTTTACCTCTTTTTCTGATAATCATGTCAATCTGCTTGGTTGTGAATGATACCCATTGACCACTATTTCTAATAGCCCAAGGTCTTAGCTTGGCTACTTTATCATAAAGGATTGTAATATCATTAGTTGTACCTGTAGGGGGTGTAGGAGGAACAGGTTCAGAAAGGTCTATAATTTCACCACGAGATGAGTTACCAAAAAGTGAGATAGTCCATGATGAAGATTTACCTTCTGCATCTTTAATTTCTGAAATACCTGGAACGTTTGCTGTAGCACTAAAGTCTATACGACTTCCTACACCTGACATTACAAATGACCCTCTAGGAATATCATAGATACCAGGGTCACTAATTTTCATGTAAGAGTTATCTCCTACATAGCCACTGTTATATCCTATACCACTTCCAGGAGGAATACTATAAATAGTACCACTAGCATTGAAATCTGCTTTAATATACTGTCTATAGTCAATATCTGTAACAGCAGTAGATATTGGTAAGGTTAAGGCTCTATTTCCAGGTGTAACAAAGTGTATAGAGAAGTCAATTTGGTAAATGTTGTACATCCACATACCAATACCAGTACCACCTTCTGGACGAGCTATCCATAAACCAGGTTTACCATGACCAGTTCCATAGTAATTATTGACTCTAATAACTACATTTACTACATCATAATCTGTTGTTCTTGATACCCATTCTAGTGTGTATAATTTACCTGGATATAGTCCTGATTCTTTGTTATTATACTCAGGGTTTCCTCCATAAGTAATGGGTCTAGCTAAGGTAGATACACCACTATTTAGTGTGTATATCTTCATATCGTCATAGTATGATAGTGAGCCTGACCTACCAAAATTGTAGTCCTCTAGCACCATCATACCATAAGTTCTTCTTAAGTTACTATTTGATAGAAGATTCCTAGTTTCTTCTTGTCTTCTTTCATATATTCTTCTTTTAGCAAGGTATGTGCTATATTGAGAATTATATGCTATGACACTAGGAGAACTATTATAGCTACTCTCAGAGGGTGTTCTTTTTTGGGATTCCCACAGTTCTCTAGCAATATAACCTTGGAATGTCTTCTGTGTTTCAGAAATAAGTGTATCAAAACTATCATAACCTACTCTCACAGGAGAAGCTAAGTCTTGTCCTGTTTGGGCATCTTTATAATAGATATTATAATTAAACTTAGCCATTAAATTCCTCCTGTAAGGTCATTCTCTGTGCTACCATTGTTAGTTCTAATAAAGGCATCACCATCAGGCTGTCCTCCAAAGAGGTTGATATTACCTGTAGCAAGGTGTCTATTAGGTTTAAGATTACCTTTAAAGATAGTGTCACCAGTTTGTTCCCAAGCACCAGAACCTTTAAGGTCTTCAAGTAACTTAGTAAAAGCATCTTTAAGCTCGTTGTACTGATTCACAGTGACATAGTTACTTAGGTCAGGTTGAGGAATATCCACAGAATTACCATTAGAAATGGTTAGCCTATTGTTACTAATAGAGAGAGTCTGATTATCATTATCCCTCTTAGCTTCAAGCACACCAAGTCTACGCTTAATATCTGCATCATTGTAAGGTGTAGGAGTAGGTAATGTTACTGTGTTACCACCACTAATAGAGAGATTATTACCACTTACAGTCAATGTCTGGTTATCTCTATCAGCTTTTCCTTCTAATGCTTGTATTCTATTCCTTAATGCTGTGTCATCATAAGCTACACTAATGGTATCTTTGTCATCAAACTCCACAGTCTTAGGCTGACCAGTTACAAAGTTATAAGTAAGTTTTACTTTATTACCTGTACGACTAGCAGTTACCCCTGTAACAAAGTTATCTGTCTTACCTTCTAGTGCTGTGAGTCTACGTTTAATATCAGTATCATTATAGATAGTATCTCTGTCCTCTGGGAGTGTAATAGAGTTTCCCCCACTAATAGAAACAGTTCTATTGTTGATTGTGAGGGTTTGGTTATCTCTATCTTGCTTATTCTCTAAAGCAGTTATCCTAGCCTTTAATGGAGCATCATCATAGGCTGTCACAGTAGGTGTTGGTTGTTGCTCATTCTTAATATAAGTAGTCTTTGACATTAGTTTAACCTCGGTATGTTGTAGTATTTATTATCACTTTGGTTTTTCAGAACAACAGTTCCTTGCACAGATTGGATATAGAATCTCACATTTTTAAGTGTAAGATTTAACTTACCTATTACAATATCATTCTTTTTAACCTCAATTTCAATAGGCTCTGACGAATCAAGTTCTTCTTTAGTGATATAATGTGTGTAATACTCTGTGTGAGAACTTAGCACAACACTCCATATAATTTTAGGTTTAAGAGAAATCATTGCTTTATTATTTGAGTCTTTCCAACTAGTATATACATTACTATCAAACCTAATACCATTACTTAAAGTAGTATACCCATCAAAATCTACTATAGTATTATTTGTTGATAGTCCTGTGATTCTGAAATTACTACCTGATATATTAGATGCACCTATACCAGTATAGTTAAAATTACCTTCATAATCAAATAAGATACCTGCTTCCATAAGAAGGTTTCTCTGCTCAGTTCCATCATTATCCACAGCATAAGAAATACTGTCTTTAATAGCACTTTCATACCTTTTATCTGAGGTTATTGGTATATGCCTTGTACTACTTGGGTAAGGGAATGATAAATCTTTATTCAAAGCCATTTCAATGTGGAATGTATTATCACTATCAAGGAATAGCCCATTACCTTTAGCCTTATACTTAGTGTCTTTATCCTCTTTAGCTTCTAAAGCATTAAGTCTATTGACCACAGAGGAATCGTCATAAGGCTGTGTATTATTAGGCTGTGGTAATTCTACTTCACCCCCACCATTAGAGAGAATAAGTTTGTTCCCTTCTTTTGTAATGGTCTGTTTATCATTAGGTAGAGTTACATTATTACCATTAGAGATACTTAGCACACGAGTGTTGGCATCTAAAGCTAAAGTTTGATTATCCCTATCTTGTTTGGCTTCAAGAACACTCACTCTTTTAGCTAGGGGTTCATCAGTTAGAGGTCTAGCTTCTAAGTCAGCTATTCTTGCTTTAAGGTCTCTATCATCATATACTGTGTCCTTATCAGGTTTGTCCTCTAATGCTTTAACCCTAGCTTTTAAGGCTGTATCATCATAGGCTAAACTAATTGTGTCTTTATCCTCAAATTCAACCTCTTTAGGAGCACCATTCACAAAGGTATAGGTAAGTTTTACCTTATTTCCTTCTCTTGAAACAGTCACACCACTCACAAAGTTATCAGCCTTATCTTCCACAGCTTGAATACGTCTACGGAGTTCAGCATCATTATACACGGTGTCTCTATCTTCTGGTAGGTTGATTGCATTACCATTACTGATAGTGATTGTTCTACCATTGATTGAGAGGTTTTGTGTATCATTAGGAAGGGTTACTGTATTTCCTCTTGTGATTGTAAGCTCTCTTGTACCATTATCTAGCTCAAGGTTCTGTGGTTTATTGACTGTACCTCCAGCTCCTCCCATGAGAATCCAACTAGACCTATCAGGAGCTAAAGCATACATATTACCATCAGGAGTTCTAAACAAATGGTCAAAGTCACCCATGAAAGGGTCTGGAAGACTATCCACAGGAGCAATCCAAGTGTCTTTAGGGTAAGTGCAATCTCTACAAAATGTATTGGGATTTCCTCCACAAGAATAACAACCCATTATTAGATACCTCCTGTTAAGTCATTTTCTGTACTTCCGTTATTAGTACGGATAAAGTATTGACCGTCTGGTTGACCACCAAACAAGTTGATGTTACCAGTAGCAATATTTCTGTTAGGTACAAAGTCACCATCTAGTCCACCTTGCCAAGCTCCACTAGCTTGTAAGTTGTTTATAATTTTATTTAAAACTCTCTTAAGCTTCTCATTCTCTGCTCTTAAATCAGCATCATTGTAGGGTTGTGAAGGACTAGGAATGTTCCCTGTAAAGCTAATAGTACCATCTTTAGAGATACTAATTAAGTTACCTGCTTTATAAGTAGGAGCAGTAGAACCTCCTCCTGCATTATTAGCTAACCAACATAGCTGATTAGATACATTCTTATTGAAACACCACTGTGAGTAGGCAAACTTAGCTGTCTGGTCTACAATCTCACACATTTGGCTATCCCTAAGAACTAGAGCGTGCATTTTTATTTTATCATCATTCTGTGCTAAGAGTGATTGGCAAGCTGTCTTACCAACTACTATATCTTCACACTGACAGTTTACACAATCTGACATTAGTTATCTCCTAAACAATCAAAATCGCATGACATTAAGTCACATTCTTCTATAGGGGGTATAGGTTTTGGAGGTTCATGAAGGTCTACAGTTTCTCCTTCAAAGTCATTACCAAAGAAGTCCATCCACCAGCTATTATCTCCTCCACCATCAGTATCAATGTAGTTTACTCCAGGGTGGTTAGCTATAATCTCCCAATCAATCTTTGTGCCTATTCCTGCATACACAAGAGAGCCTAGAGGGATACTGCTTTCATTTTTAGCATCAAAGCTATCCTCAGCACTGATGTACCCACCATTCATTACAAGCCTTGAACCTGGAGGGTTTTTTACAAGGGTTTTACTATTATTAAAACTAGCCCAAAATCCTTGTCTATAGTCAATATCATTCACAGCATTTACTACCATAAGATTGATAGGCTGGTCAGCTTCATCTAAGAACTCAAAAGTACCAGTTACCTTATAGTAGTTACCCACATGGATTCTAATAGCACCATCACCATTTCTAACAGTTATCCAGTTACTACTCTCTGTTTGTGCGTGTGAACTTAGTTCATAACTATTGATAGTTACCATTAAGTTGATGGTTTTACCACTACTGGTTCTTCCTACTCTTGTTAGAGTTGTGGATATTCCTGGATATAAGTCTGTAGAGTAGTAGTCCACTTGAGTATTATTACCAAAAGTGATACCTCCAGAAGCATAATCAACACCTTCTTTAGAGGTTGCTAGTGATAATTTGGAGAAGTAAGAAAAACTACCAGTCCTAGAAGAATCAAAGTCACCTGATACAAAGATGCCATCAACCTCTTCTACAGTAGGGTCTTTTTTCATTTCCTCTAACCGTTTCTTGGCTTTAGCCAATCTTACAAGTTGCTCTTCGTAGATGGCTTTAGCTTCGTTGTAGATACCTTTTTTATCATTAGGAGTATTAGGCTCTTTCTGCTTGTACTTCTTAATCATGTCCTTGTTACGCTTTACTGTGATTGAGTTAGCTTCAATGATATTAGCTTTCATACAATGTAAGGTTACACACAAAGACTTAATCTTCTTCTGTAAGCACACCATACGTTGTAGTACATCACAGATAGTCTTGATAATCTTTCTTAATCTACACCAAAGCCTAAATACACCCTTCTGTGTATTAGGAACAACATCACACTGCTCAGAGTCTTTGATTATATCACCAGCACGCTTAATATCCTCTTGTGATTCATTCTTGTCACAGTATTTACCAGTGATTACTTTATCATCACAACGACAATCACAAACGTCCATAAGACCTCCTAGCACTTATCACAGCTAACCTCACAAGGTGTAACTGGTTGTTCTTTTAATACACTCAGAACCTCTGCAATACTGTCATTTTGACATTTAACAGTACCACACAAGCTATCTACTTTCTTCTCTAAGCACTCTAGCTTTCTAATGATATAACACAAGAAACCTACAATGTTTTTGATTACACACCACACACCATAGAAGGCTTGTCTAATAGCTTCTTGAAGATTACACCACTCAGAGGTTGAGATTTTCCTCATTGCTGGTCTAATCTTTAGGTCATTTAGCTCTAGTAACTTAGCACAGTTCTCTGGTCTTGGCTCAACTTTCTCACACTCACAGTGCTTATTTAAACAGTTATCTGCCATTATTCATTCTCTTTCTTGTATGTGATATTAGACAGCCCTAAGACTGTTCCCAAGAATGTATTAAAGGCTGTGAGGACTACCACAGGGGTAGTCATCTCATAACCTAATTGCACTCCTACCACACCAATAAAAGTAATGAAGGCAGGTAGTGCTGTAGTTGCTATAAATTTAGCAATATCATAAAAATCATTACTCATTTTCATTTAGGTTCTCCTAAGCAAACAATCCAACAAAGTTAAGAATCACACGTTTTCCTACCAATGATTGAGGTACTGTAGTTACTCTAACAGTTCTACCTTGATACCACATAGAGATAGGCTCATTATTGATATAGGCTTGTACCTCAATAAACTCAATAGGTTGTGGAGTACCTGCTGGAAACTCAGCTATAACCTCACTATGGTTGATTGTAGAGTAGAAGGTTGCATCTAACTTCATTACACCAAAAGAAGTAACTGGGTTATAGGATAACACAGGAGGTCTATCTCCATTGTTGTATCTTAGTTTAGTAGGCTGTTTAAACGTACCACTATACTTTGTTAGAGACTGTGCTCTCTTATTATTATCAGCAATAGCCTTATCTACTTCACCTTTTGTGTAGTGCTTTTCAAAGGCTACATCAGCATTGATTGTGAATACCTCTTCCCCATTCTCCTGTGACTTAACCACAGTAAGTCCATCAGTAGTAGACTTTAGGTTGTAGTGTGTATATTTATCTTCTAGTTTGTTATAATTCTTAGTTGTCATTTAGTACCCCTAATTATTTAAAGTAATATAAGGTCTGTCTGTGTAATAGCTGACCTCACAAGTGTTTATCTTATCCCATATATCTGCCCATTGGTCTTTATACTTATCAAAAACATGATATGTCATATCTCCATTAGGTTCAATTTCCTCATAACCAACAGGCTCACCAGTTTCTTTAAGAGTAAGTGGAACTGTTACTGTAATAATAGGTCTAAATCCATCAGGCATCTCATACATGTTACGGACTGCAAAACTATCAAAAGTTAAATGGGTAAAGTTCCATATTTGGTTTATATACATAGACTGACCACTGTGTGTACTTACTTTTACATGTATTTGACCAATTTTACTATTAGGAAGATTTACACTATTACCGTTAGAGATGCTAAGTTTATAACCTTCAAGGGAAAGTGTTTGACTATCAGTACCACTAAGTTCATTGATGTTGTAATTTTTAGTAGTCATATTATAAACTTACCTCTTTTGTTTCATACTCAAGAAAAATCTTTGATAAAGTTATTGTTGGATTTATAATGTTTATTGTATATTCTCTATCTGCATTTATAACAAGAGGTTCACCTTTAAAGTTATTTGTGTTAAGTTGTTTAGAATATACTTTCCTAGAACCATCTTCATTTTCAACAAATACATTATAAAAGCATTGTAGTTGGAACTGACCATCATATCTGTATGAGATTCTACCATCTAGGTAATACTTATTCTTATCTGTTTTATTATTTGAATTTACTGAATCCAAGTGAAAATAATCATCATACCATGTGGTTTTAGATGTACTTAATAAGAGTATTTTAGATGTATAATCAAGAGTGTTAGACATACCAAAGTTATCTTTAACTGCCCATGTTAATCTCATAGCCATAAATAAGTCATCTTGTGTAAGATTATCATTGTTATAGCCAAAATTAGCTCCTGCAATATTATCAAATGTATTTAGCCCTCTATTAAATATCTCTTTGTTAACCTTTTTAGACTTGATAGTAAAGGCTTTTGATTTATAACTTTTAAGTGCCATTATTCTTTAAATAGTTTAAAGGGGGATAAAACCCCCACTAAACTACCCTTTCTTTTGTACTTTGTAAGAGTTACTTGAAGCAGTAACAGCAGTGAATGTAGCTTCTACATAACCTTGCTCAACTCCACCTTTAGAGATTGAGATTCTAGCTGGCTCTGTACCTTGCAACTCAGCTAGGCTAAGTGCTTTACGGTATTTAACCACTTCATTCTCATTCTCTGGTTCATACACAAGGTATGCTTTCACAGTAGAACCTGTATAGAAGAAATCTACATACACAAACTCATTGATAGAGTCTTTGTGTGAACCTTGAATATCATCTCCAGTAGTACCAGAGTTGAATCCAACCTTACCTGCCACAGTAGTTTCTTCACCTCCGAATGGTGATTTAACTTTAGCTGAGACGTTACCTGTAAGGACTAACTCTTTAAGTGGGTCAGTAGTTGCTTCTGATGCTAGGTTGATTACACCTTCACCTTGACTTAATGTCACAGCTTTGGTTGTTTTAACTAGGTCATATTCAACTTCTGGTTTATTTTCAAGAGCTTCAACTCTACCTCTAAGAGCACTATCATCATAGGCTACAGATACAGTATCGTTGTCTGTGAATGAGACCTCTTTGTTGTCACCATTTACCATAGTGTAAGTCAACTTCACAGTGTTACCTTCTCTTGATACACCTACGTTAGAGACAAAGTTATCAGTCTTACCTTCAAGAGCAGTAATCTTGTCACGCAACTCTTTATCATTATAGACTGTATCTTTATCCTCTTTAGTCTCAAGAGCTGTCAATCTAGCAGTCACAGCAGAGTCATCATAGATTGTATCCTTGTCAGGTTTAGCTTTAAGAGCTTCAACGTCTGTAGTCAAGGTGTTAATCTTGTTCTCATGCTCATCTACCATATTGTCAGTGGTAGCAATGCTATCTTTGTTAGCTTGGATAAGTTTCTTAACTTCTGTATCATCATACACAGTGTCCTTATCAACCTTAGTCTCAAGGGCTGTAAGACGTTCCTTAAGTGGAGCATCATCATATACTGTGTCTTTATCTTCTTTAGTTTCTAGGGCATTCAAGCGTTCTTTAATAGGTGCATCATTATAGATAGTGTCATTATCTGCTCTATTCTCAAGGTCTTGCACACGAGCTTTAAGGGCTGTATCGTCATAAGCGATTGCCTTAGTATCATTGTCATTGAACTCAAGATTAGTAGATGAACCATCAATGTTAGTGTAAGTAAGGGTAACTACATTACCTTGTCTTGTCACACTAGCACCAGTCAAGAATGATTTAGTCTTCTCTTTAAGAGCATTGATTTCTTCATCTTGTGAAGCATTCTTAGCTTTAACCACAGTATCATCATACTTAGGAAGCTCTACAGAGTTACCGTTATAGATAGACAATGTGTGGTCAGTAAGGCTCAATGTTTGTTTATCATTGTCCTCTTTAGCTTCAATAGCTTGGAGACGTGTATCCAAACCTTGAACCTTAGTATCAGCATCAGCTTTGTTGTCTGTGATAGACTTAGCCAATTCAGCATCTTTAGCTTTAAGAGCTTGGATTTCAGCATCTTGTGCATTATCCTTAATAGCCTGAGCACTTTCATCAGTAGTCACACGAGTAGTCAAAGCTTCAACTTTACCTTTAAGCTCAGTATCGTCATATACTGTATCTTTATCAGGCTTAGTTTCCAAAGCAGTAAGACGTTCTTTCACAGCAGTGTCATCATAAGCAAGAGTTACTGTATCAGAATCTTCAAACTCAACCTCTTTATTAGAACCATCAACATAACTATAAGTCAATTTGACTTTGTTACCTTCTTTGTTCACAGAGACACCAGATACGAAGTTATCTGTTTTAGCTTTGAGTGTGTTGATTTCATTAGTCAACTCTTGGTCTTTGTTAGCCAATTCTGTGTCTTTAGCCTTAAGCTCTTCCACATCAGCCTTCAAAGCACTGTCATCATATTTAGGAAGGGTAACTGCATTACCTCCACTGATTGACAATGTATGGTCATCAAGAGTAAGAGTTTGGTTATCATTATCAACCTTGTTTTCCAAGGCTGTAATCTTACCTTCAAGTTCTGTATTCTTAGCGTCTTGAGCTTCTTTGTTAGCAGTTACACGACCAGCAAGAGCAGTATCATCATATACAGTATCTTTGTCTGGTTTAACTTCCAAGGCTTGGATTCTGTTTTCTAACTCTGTATTCTTACCATCTTGTGCTTGTTTATTCCCATCAACCTTAGTATCAAGGGCTGTAATAGAAGCAGTATTAGCTTGAATACCTTGCTTAACTTCTGTGTCATTGTAGATAGTATCTTTATCTTCCTTATCTTCTAAGGCTTTGATACGAGTCTTCAATGGTTCATCATCATAGGCAAGGGTAACAGTATCACTGTCCTCAAACTCTACTTCACTAGAAGAACCGTCCACACGAGAGTAAGTCAGTTTGACTTTACCAGCTTCCTTAGACACAGTAACATTATTGATAAAGTTATCTGTTCTGTTTTCAAGAGCTGTAATCTTCTCATCTTGTGAATCATTCTTAACTGCAAGCTCAGCAAGTTTATTTTCTACTACTGGTTTAGCTTCTTCAAGAACATTCACACGAGCTGTAAGAGCAGTATTTTTAGCATCAGCATCAGCTTTAGCTGTACCAAGTACCAATGTAAGAGCATCAGCCTTAGAATCTACATAGTTCTTGACTTGCTCTGTGTAGTCCATTGCTTGGTTCAAGCCATCACCTAAGTGGTTGATAGCATCTTTCACAGCAGTATCATCATATTGTGGTAGGTCAACTTCATTACCATTAGAGATAGAAAGTTTGTTACCAGCAATAGCCAATGTTTGCTTGTCTGAATCTTCCTTAGCTTCCAAAGCCTTAACTCTTGTGTCAAGACCCTCTGCTTTATGGTCAATCAAGTCAACTGTTTTACCAAGAGTTTCACCCAATGTTTCAAGAGCAGTTTCTACTTCTGCATCTTTCTTCTTAAGGGCTTCAATCTCAGCATCTTGTGAACCATCTTTCTCAGCTTGTGATTTGGATTTATCCTCAGCATCTTTAGCAAGTTTGTCAGTTCTGTTTTCAATCTCAGTCACAGCATTGGTAATGTCTCCTACCTCTGTGTGGATTGCTTTAACTTCTTCCTCAAGACCACCATCTAAGAGTTTAAGTTGGTCATTGATTTCATTGATTGAGTTATCTAGTTCACTAGTCAACTCTTTCAAACCTTGAGAGTCTTTTTGTAAGTCTGCAATAGCCTTACCATGCTCTTCATCTAAGTGTTGCACAGACTCATTCAAGTCTTTCACAGACTCTCCTAAGTCATCTAAAGCACCATCTTGACGTTCATTGTCTTTCTTAAGCTCAAGGACTTTAGCATCAATAAGGTCTACTGTTTTCTCAATAGTCTTACCTACAGCTTCAAGAGCATCATCTACTTGGTCATCATGAGCTTTAAGAGCTTCTAACTTAGTATCTTGCTCAGAGTCCTTAGCTTCAATAGCTGAGAGTTTAGCTTCATGCACAGCATCTTTAGCTTCCAAGGCAGACACTTTAGTATCCAACTCTTTGTCTTTAGCTGTCAATGAATCCAATACTGCTTGGAATGAAGGAGAAGTAGTCACAGTGAACGTTACATCACCATTCTCATTATGTACTTCTTTCTTCACAGTGATTAGACCTTCACCTACTACATCAATTACTTGTGGAGACAAGTCAATGGCATCATAGCCACTTCTGTCAGGACGTAGTACATAAGCACGTTTGTCTTGACCTGCATTGTCTTTAGGCACAAGGTAAATGAAATTAAGTTCAGCGGTCTCTTTTGGAGGAAGCTCACTTACAATCTTAACGATTGGGTCTTTTTTAAGAAGCTCTAGCAAGCAACCTAAACCAACTTTAACTTTTGTCATTTAGTTTCTCCTTTTTGGATTTTAACAATTCCATCTTTATCCGTTGTGAATGTTCCGTTAGTGTTCATCACACCATCATTATCCACAAAATACCAACCATCTCTACCCTTCACAAAGGTGTTAGTTTGCATATCACCATTAGCTGGGTCTAGATAATACCACTTCTCTTTGTCTTTTAACCAACCAGTCTTCATAGCACCTTCTTCTTTGAAATAATACCACTTACCAGCAATATTCTTCCAACCAGTTACCATTTCACCAGAGCTGTTAAACCAATACCAATAACCATCAGTATGTTTCAACCAACGATTAGAGTACATATAGCCACTACCATCAAAGTAGTACCATGTACCATCAATCTTCTTGAATTGATTTTTAGGGTAAGTACCATCAGCATACTCATACCAATATCCTGTAGTATTCTTCTTCCAACCCTCAGTACCACCAATCCCATTCTCAATATCTTTCTTGAATTGGGCTTTTGAAATTCCCCAACTTTCTAAATAAGGGTAAGGGTCAACGTGGTCTGAATGATTATCAGGCTGATTATAAGTACAGTAGTAATGAGTCTTAATACCAGCTAAATCATCAGTATCTAATGTTACTGGGATTCCACCTTCTACTGCAAGTTCACGAAGAAGTGTTACATATAGTCTATAGTCAATATCAAATTCTTCTTGTGTTTTATGACTCTCAATCAATTCCACAGAAGCATAGGCTTCGGCATTCCAACCTCCTCCAACGTCATAGCTTCCACGATTGGTTTGGGCTGTTTGTAGAACTCTTCCATTACCTACAACGTGTGTAAAGAACCCTGAATCAATAGGTCTTCTTAGATGGTAATCTGCTTCATTATCCACAGTGGAGTTTTTATTCCCTGTAGAGTGAGCATGAACTTGTCTATAAGGTGTAACTCCTACTTGTGGAGTATCCCACCTAATCTTGTGTTTTTCAATCGTTACCACTAGATTTCTCCTTATTAAATAGTTCTTCTAGTTTACTATCCAATCCATGAATATAGTGATTTCCTTGGAGTTTGTTAAAATACTCATTCACAATAGGTCTAGTCATAGTCCACTTTTCAACTACTGTGAAGTCATGAGAATTATAAATCTGCAAGTATTCTGAGCGTAGACTAGAACGTTTAGCCCCTTTAGTAAGCTCAATAAGTTGTTCTCTCTTACGGTTTAAAAGGAACACACCATAACTACAAGCAGTTGTAATCAAAAGAGTTAGAGCAGTAACCACAGATTGGTCTTCCAATAATTTCACAATAAGATTGTTATTACCCATATAGACCACCTGTTTCTATTTCTAGGATTGGGTCTTCTCCATCTTCTGCGAGTTTCTTAAGGTCTTCAATAATATCTTCTTTACCTTTACCCACACAAGCCATATCAATAACCTTTTCTTCTGGAATAGGTGTTGGTGTAGGAGTTACCCCATTACCTTTACCATTATCAAGGCTACAGTCAAAGTCAATTTGTATTCCATCACATTGACCATCTAATTGCTCACACGTTGCTTTAGGAATCTGTGAATAGCGTTTAGACCAGTCAATGTAAGAAACACCGCAGAGTCTATCTGCTTTATCTAATACATAGACCATGTTTACCTCACATAAACGTCAAAGGACGTTTTATCATTAGTTGTATATACTTTACCCTTAAATCCAAAGGGTGTGTTGTAAGTTCTGCCTATAATATCACCATAAGTCTTAGGAGCTGACATAATAATATTCCCATCACCATCAGACAAGAATCCATAGGCATTGAATCCCTTACCAGGAACTTGTACATTCTCAGGGAAAGAACTTCCTGCTGAGTAAGTCCATTCATAGTTGGCTTCTTTTATACGACCTAGTGAAACAAACTGTGCTAGGGAATAGATTTTCTGTGTACCAGATTGGTCTATCCCATCAGTAGTTTTATCTGTAAACCAGTCATAACCATTAGGTGTTTCATATTTCTTTTTCTCTTCCTTCTTAGTGGTAGAGTAATCATCTAGCTTCTTCACACAAGAAATAGGAATATAAGCCACAGAGCCATCATACTTATCATAGATTAGCCATTCACCATTTATGTTACCTGTGACCTTATTACACTTATAGAATGTTTCTATCACAGTGGTATCTCCAGGGGATTTAATTCCCTCAACCTTATCACAAGTAATTTCAAAGAAGTCTCTAGCAATGAACTTATCAGTCTCTTTAGCATTACCTACTTTAACACCATTGTCATCAGTAGGTTCATAGTTATCCTGATTTTTAATTCTTACTATCCTAAGAATCCTATTACCATAACCAACTACAGCTCTTCTGTGCTCAACAGTACATTGGTGTTGGTAATTTTGTTCAACTATCAGAGCATTGGATAAATCTCCTCCACCATACACAAAGGTATGACCATATTCCTCAGCACCAGGTTCATCATCAGTAGAAAATATATCTCCTGTCTTTAACTTCATACCTTCTGTATAAGGTATTATTTCAACCCAAGGAGAAAGGTCTCCTATAGTACCTATTTGATTACCATTACCCCAAAGCTCAAAGCCAAACTGCCTAGCAACCATCATTACTAAGTCAACACACTGGTAAGGCTGGTCACGAGGATACCCATCAAAGTCCAAACACTGACCTGCATATTGTTGGGCTATCTTATAAGCATTTGTCATAATAATTATACCTAAAATTCATCATCTAGTAAACTCAAACACAAGTGAGTAAGGTGTGTAAAATCATAGCTAAATTCTTCTTTATCAAGCTGAATTATGTTAGATTTTCTAAAGCAGATAACCTCTTTATCCTCAATCCTTAATGAGAAATCATCAGAGTGAATGAACTCACGAGCACCACCTACATCATTACTATAAATAAGCTGTCTCACAAACTGCTCCACAATGTCTTCTGCAAGGATTCTATTTCTCATTCTATGAACAAGGTCTTTTCTAATCTTCTTATTCTTGGGCATCTACTTCCATCTCCTTCAATACTTGTTTCAGTTTATACTCTAACCAATATATCTCACCCTTTAGCTTCTCATTAGCTATCACAGATTGGTAGTCTGTAGGGTGGTGTGCTAGGTGTCCTTCTAGCTTGTATTGTTTAGTCTCTCTGTGAACCTTTCTAAGCAAGGTGTTCTTATATGTACCATATAGGCTCATAGTTCCTCCTAGTTAATATGACTATATTTTAAGAAGTTTCTAAGGGTAATTTTGGCTTCACCTAGTGCATACACAGTGAATACCTTCTCTCCAGCACTAAACAAAGCGCTACGCTGTGAGTCATTTAGATACCACGCAGAATACATTAAGTCATAGCCTTCTAGTGGTTTATTATTAGGGAAGATACCCTCTCCACTAGCATCATCACCAATCCAATTACAACCCCACTGTCTTCTAAAGATTTCAGTAAGGTCAATCTCAGCAGTCTCTCCTGTATGCTCATTCTTAGCTGACACAGTTAAGTGAACGTCTGCAATAGGATTTACTTTTCCTCCATCACAGCCACTCTTATTCTGCTCAACAATGAACTTTAAGAACCATCTTTGGAATCTATCCAAGTCTGATGGAACTAACACACGGAAGGAAGCTGATGATTGGTCTTTGTTAATTGGTACTACATCTTCTGGGTCTGGTTTATCTTTGTCTGTATTACCACTACCATCACCCTCTAAGACATTCTTAATGAACTCATAGTGTTTCTTAGCAAACTCCACACGCTCTGCTGGTTTGTTACCTTCTTGTCTTCCCCAATCTCGTAAGAATCTTAGGGTAAGTTCTTCAATGTCTCCATCATTAGAAGCTACCTCTTTTACAACGTTAGCTAGACCTTCCTCTGACAACATGAACTTAATCTGTGTGTTAAATGAGAAAATACTTCTACGCTTGTCTTTCTTAGCAAAGTCATATAAGGCTTTAGTCCTTGGACCAGTCCATTGCCCTAAACCAATACCAATCCAGTGCTTACCATCTACTAGATAACCACCTTCATTTAGAGTTAGGTTCTTATACATACTTGCAAAAGCTCCCCAAGAGCCTACTAGATTCTCTGCTGTGGGTTCATCTTCCATAAGACCATATTTATAGTCAGTTAAGTAATCATTCTCATAACGTTTAGCTTTAACATCACTCTCAAGACCAAAGAATCCTACAATAGCAGAAGCTCCCTCTGGTTTAGTACCAGGGATTTCTTTCTTAAGGGCTTTGACTAGCTTTTTAATTCTACCTTGAACATCTTTGTCATCCCCATCACCATCAGCTTCTTCATTACCATAAGGAGCACAAGCCTTGGCAGTATGAAATGTTGATACATAGTCAAGGGCATAGAGGTCAGTTACACCTCCACGTCTTTGCTTTGATTGCTGAATAACCCTAGCCTTAGTTCTAGCCACAGAGTTTACTAGTTTTACATAACTGTTTGACATATTCCCTCCTACTGGTTCACAGTAATATCTCTATCACTGTATAAGAACTTGGATAGTTTTAGCTTTTGTAAATGTGTATTTCCTACATCATACTCATCAGTAATGTGAGTTACATAGAACCAATCACTTTGCTTAAGAATCTTCTCATAATACTTGGTACAAGCAGTTAATTCCCACACACCAGCATTAAGTGTGAACATTACCCTATCACCTACACCTAGTATTCTAGGCTCTAAAGGCTCTATTGTAATGTCATAGGTAACTTTACGTCTAGAGTTAATTAAACGTCTTATAGCTGTCCTATAGAGCTGTTCTGTGGCTCTAAGTCTATCTGAGTCTGTAATCTCTCTATTGTCATCAGCAATGGATTGTGTGTCATTATCAGTCACAGTACCCCAATAAAGCTCTCCTGCTTCTAAAGCAATACCTTCCTCGTCCATCACAGCAAACTCATCTCCAATAATCTCTGGAGCGAATACTGGTAGCTGAGGATAGTCATAGTAACGCTGAGAGTTTACTTTATTACCTGTCTTAATCACAGGGAATCCTTTTAGCATGAACTTAGGGTTATGGAAAATATCTCTAAGGGTGAGGGAACTAGCACCACTATCAGACTTATCTGACATAGCTACAGCTATATTCACAGTATCCTCATAGTTTTCCTCTACCTCATTCAATGCAATCAGCTTTGTGTGCTCATTGATTAGGACATCTCTCTTATGACCAAAGATACCAAACTGAATTAGATAAGGGTCTTGTCTACTTACTCTCCAATAAAGAGCTGTAGTCTTTTCACACACCTTAGTTAAGAACTCGAGGAAAGTTTCATTAGAAAACTCATACTCAATTAAGTTCTTCTCAGCATAGTCATCTAGGTATTCAATCTTAAAGTCATTTAATAGGTCATCTTTATGTTGCTCACCTTTCCAATAACCCATTGCTTGCTCTACTGCTGATACCACAGACCTTGCTTTTACTGTTACGTTTGTAGGAAGAGTCCTTTTACCTAATCTCCCAATTATATGAGAGGTGTCTACACTCACAGTCATATTAGTAAAGTCATTTACCTTGTTACCAACATAACCTCTATATTCCCAATCATCAGTCTTGATAATGATATGTGTGTTACCATTCATCATCTTGCCATAACGGATAGGAAGTGTGAGCTTAATTGAAGGAACTTCCATAAGGGAATATTCCACAGAAATATCCCCTAAGAAGTCATCTTTGGCTATAATAGCTGAACCTAGTCCAGAGCTTACTGAATTTTCAATATAACCAATCATACTGTTACACCCTCATAATCAATAAAGATACAAGCATTTTCACTTTCTACACCACTAACTGATACTGTATTGACACCCTTCTTGATATAAGGAGTTTCAGCACAGAGAGTAAGCACAGAGAGGGAAACCTCTTTATAGCTGAACTCAATACATTCCCAAGACTTAGCATATCTGATTTCACCTTTATAGTTAGCTGTAAGAACTCCATTGTACTCACCACTAATCTTAAAGTCAATGTCATTGATTCTAACCACAGGGTCTTTAAACTGACCATCTAGGGCAAAGCTCCACTTATGACTATCAAGCACTGTGTCAGATATAAAGCTACCATTCAAGACCTCATGAACACAGTTATCACAGATTGCATGTTTGTAGAAGTCTTTAAGGGATTGATTGCATTTACCCTTTGAGCAGTTATAGACTATTCTCCATTTAGAGTTACACTCTTCAAAGAAGTCATTCATGAACTCTACATTGGCTTGTGCTGTACACAGGTCAATCATATCGTCCATATCTTTACAGTCTTGCTCACAGCACTCACAGATATTGTTACAGTTAGGTAGACCATTACAACAATGTCTTGACTTGGCTACACAGCTTGCTTTCATGTCTAGGAAGTCACAGTTATCAAATGGTTCTAGGAATGTCTTGGCTTCATCAGCCTTATACCACACACCATCAGGGTTATCAAACTCAACTTTAAACACAAGGTAGTCATCATCAGTGATTATCCACTCTTTATTAGGCTGAATACTTGTGACATAGGCATTACACCACACAAGTTGTAGCCCAGTATTCACAGCCCATAGCTTACCCGGAGTGAAGAGCTGTTCAATGATAAAGTCATAGTGTGCTTGTATATGTTCCTCTGACCAATTATGAGTTCTTAATGCAATTTTAAGTGAGATAGAGTTACTATCTACTAATGATTTAGACCCAATATTTCCAACATAAGACCCATTGGTAAAAGTGCGTGAGGTTTTACTCTCACGCAAGCTAATACTCTCTGTCTGTTCATCAATAGATTTTCTACCAAGGAACACTAGGTCATTGAATTGGATATATCGTTTGGGCTTTGAGAAATTTTCATCACACGCAAACATTAAACATACCTCATCAATTTATCTACACCAAACATACCATTTAGATATTGAGATTTATTGTCAATATTTTGGCTAATCTTGGCATTATTTGTGTTATATACATTGTTAATTATAGTTGATTTATTCATGGTTTGCAAGGCATTTACACCGTACTTGTTAAGGTTATTTAGGAAGTTAGTACCAAGACTATCCACAGCCTTTTTACGAAGTACATACTCACCAGGAGTAAGCATAGCTGGCACAGTATCAGTACCTCTTGACATAAATCCTACCCCAAGACCTTTGGAATGGTACTCTGGGATAATACCTCCCATAGCTCTAGTTACTCTATTAAGTCTACCTTCATAAAGATTTTGCTCATTCACAAGGTCTTCTACTTCAAGGTAATCATTAGCTTTTTTAGCTTCTTCCTTGGCTTTTTCTAACTTACCTATAGCATTCTTTATAAAATTGTTTATAGCATCAGCTAGTTTTTTAGCTTCCTCATCAACCTTATATGTAGGTATGTTATAAATACCATTCTTTTGCACAAGTCCAGATGCTTCAAAAAGTTTATTCTCCCCAGCTTTCAACCCATTTGTAATAGATAACTTATAGTAACTAATGGCTTTAGTTGTTTGGTCTACACTTATATTAGGAATACCAGCTTTATCAAATAAGTCTTTAGCTTCTTCTACTTTTAAGTAGCCCTTCTTAAGAAGTTCCTCTACTTTAGTTTTAAAAGCCTGTATTTTAGACTCGTCAGCTTTAATACCACCAGCCGTATTAAGAGTTTCTGCATCAGTAAGTAATTCTAAATAACCATCTAATTCAGTATTACCTAGTCGCTCTACTACTTTACCTAGAGTATCCTTATACTTACCTACTTTGGCAGTAATATCTTTCTTCACATTAGCAAACTGATGGTCAGAAGAACCACCAAGTATATCACCATCCTGTATAATCTTCTCGATTATATCCATTTTCTCTACAAGGGTTTTACCTACAAACTCTGTAGTATCCACACCTAGCTTATTAAGAATTTCATCAATGGCTTTGCTTTTAGCATCTCCAGTTAGGCTACCCTCTTTTTGGACAGCTTTTAACTGCTCAACCACAGAAGAAATATCTTTGAAAATAATCTCTTTACCTTCTTGAAGTTTAAGTCCTAGCTCACCTAGTTTACCTTTGAAGGTATCTATGTTAGAGCTTTGTCTGTGTTGCTCTCCACCAGTAAGTGTAGGAATCTTAGCTACAACCTCTTGACCAGTCTCATTCACAAGCTCTACAAACTTCTCACCAATAGCTGATTTAGCTAATTGAAGTGATTGTAATAACTGTTCATCAGTATAACCAGTAGTCTCTTTAAGCTCTTTCCAACTCTTAACTTGGTCTCCAATCTTCACAAAAAGACTATCAACATTCTGTGGAACTTTAGCTACCTCAATACCTAATTGAGATAATGCTCCTTCCACAGTAGTACCAGAGTTGTTCTTAATAGCTTCAATAGTAGAGTTAGCACCAACCACACTATCAACCAATGAGGTATCTTTTGTGATTGTCTTGAAGTAGGTATCTCTGATTTGGTTGTTCTGCTCAGAAATAGCTCTTAAGTGTTCTTGTTGGTCAAGATACTCCTGTTTAGACTGCTCATCAGCTTCTTTCTTAGCTTCTGTTTCAAGACGTTTTCTATCTTGTTCATTTCTATGGCTATCAAATAGACCCATACCAAACCCTAAAATACTTCCTGCAAGAGCACCTATACCTGTACCTATTACTGGAAAAATACTTCCTATACTAGCACCAGTAAATGCTCCTGAAATTGTACTAGATAGGATATTACCTGAATCTTTAACTCCCTGTGAAGCACCAGACTCTTGTAGTAAACCATTACCATAACTCAAGGCTATATCTCCTCCAAGCAGAGCTAGATTACCTAATTTAGCATTTCTTAATGCTTTATTTCTAGCTGACCTTGAAAGTGGAACTTTAGAAGCATTTCTACCAGCTCTTGACATACCACTATAGGCTACATCAATGTCATAAGAAGACATACCTTGTCTAGCAAGTCTTTCTCTACTAAAGTTTCCTCCTAGATTAAGAGGATTCAACTTACCATTTGTAGCAGAAGCCATAGCTGTAGCTACAGTCTTCAATGAGGTGATGATATTAGTAGCCCAAGATACAAACTTAGCACCTATATATCCCATAAGGATATACTTACCAACACCTCCTAATAAAGTGGCTACTCCAGAAGCTACATTGATAGCCAATGTTAGGAAGTCTAAAAGTTTCTTAAGTCCACCTTCTACTGAACCACCAATAGCCACAAGAGTTTGCTTAATTGCATTAGTCACAGCTTTGATAAAGTTCTCTACTGCTTTAAAGAAGGCTTCTCCACTAGAAGATGATAGAGTAGAAATAATTCCTTTACCTAATTCTATTAGAAGAGGTTTGAGATGATTTATAATACCTACAAGAGCTTTTCTAAGGCTGTCTACAGCTTTATTAAATGCTCCTTGGTTAAATCCTTTAACTTCACCTACAATGTCTCCTAGAGCAAGTAGAGCAGTTTTAAGCACAGTAGCAATATTGCTAATTAAATTAGTTTCAGTAGCAACAGTTCTTACAAAGTTTATAACTTGGGTAACAAAATATCTGATAGAACCAAGCACCTCTTTAACATCTCTTGGATTTATTGATTTTACAATATCATTAAGGGCGCTAGAAAGACTATCAAAAATATTGACAACATACTTAATAGCTTCTGACTTCTCAGCCAACTTAGCTAGGTTATTGTAGACATCTACATATTGAGATAACACTTTAAGAGCACCAGCATTGATACCTTGTGTTGTTATCTTAGAGATACTACTTAAGAACCCTGTTGCACTGTTAACAATGTCTTTAGTAAAGTTACCAAACTCTGTACCTGAGTTTTTCAACACAGTGAGCATATCCTTTGTGATATTGAAGAATTTGTAACCTACATCAAGACCATTTACACTCTTCTTAAAGTCACTAGCAAACTTATCAATACCTTTAAGAATTTGACTACCAAAGGTGAGCTTCCAAGCTGAACCAAACTGATTTACTTGTTGGATTGTTCCTCCAATAGCATTACCTAATTTAGTTACATACTCTTTAAACTTATCTGTACCTACAATCTCTGTAATACCTTTAATAAAGTCACGAGTAGCTACATATACTTGGTTTAGTGCGCCTGGTTTAGCATTACCTTCTTCATCAATCTCATCAAACACAAGAAGATTAGATAATGTTTCCTTAAAGTTTGCAATGGCTTGTCTAGGTGTAACAATAGAAGTAACTAATTTTTGGAAACTATCTTGATTACCAACTTGTTTAATTAAGTCCAAAAACTCATCAGCAGTGATTGCTTTATGCCTTGTAGCATCTATGATGTTCTTATACCCCTTAGACTTAGCTAAGTCTGTTAAGGCATCATTTACAGCAGAAGCTCCTAATGCAGAAAATCTCTCACGGATAAATCTAAAGTCTTGTTGGTTTAGGTATCCTGATGCAAGCATTTGTGAAGTCTGTATACCTACAGTTTTAAGACCTTGAACTGGGTTCTTAGTCTGTGCAAGCAAACCTGCATAGGCTCTAACTATGTCCTCACTATCTCGTCTATTATATGCAGTATAAGTAGATGCTTGTTCTAAGAGGTCGGTAGCATCAAACACAGAAGCCTTACCATAGTCACCTAGACGTTTAATGGATTTGTTTGTCTCTTTCTCACTAAACCCTAGAGCTTGCATGTTGATTCTATAAATCTGCATAGCATCTCCAAGGTTATTGGCTTCATCTTTAAGCTGACCAACACCACTCTTCACAGCACCTAATGTACCTTGAATAGCATTACTTAGAGCACCAGTTACCTTGTTCCCTACTAAGCCCATGATATTGTTCTGAATACCCATCACAGTAGAGTTGACCTTATTAAACACAGAGAGTAGACCTTTTGCTGGGTTTACTGCTCCTAGCCTAATCATTTGTGATGACAATCCCATTGTAGAGGTTGTAACATCTTGAACAGCTTTATGAAGGTTTCTCCATGATTGATAGTCTTGGTCACGGACTTTTACATATTCAGCTACTTTCTCTTTAGGTCTAGTTACTTGGGTTTTATCTACAGAGATTACACTAGATTCTGTAGTCTTTCCCTTTGTGCTTCTGACATTGATTGGGATATTCTCAATTTGTTTTTTAAGGGATAGAAAGTCTCTAAGAGCTTTATCTGTATTAAGATTCAAGTTAACATTAAAAGAGAGCGGAGAAGTATTCTTTCCGCCCATCTTTTTTAGTTTCTTCTCAAAGTCTAACACAGAATCCCTAAGAGCTGACACAGACTTCTGGGCTTTTTCAATTTCCTTTAAACCTGTAACATCAACCTTAATGGTTCTAATTGTCATACTTTTCTCCTATGATTACGCTACGTCCTCAACGTTTCTACGGATTTCATAGAAGTTACCATTTTCATCACGAGACACAGTGAATGTAAGTGACAAGGTAATTTCACCTTCCGTACCAAACTCACGAGAGTTTTCAGTAATAAGGACATTGTTGAATACATAGTATTCTTTAATTCCACGAGTGTTTTCAACTTCTTGGATAACTCTAAAGTGAGTGTTACGAAGTCGTTTGTCATTAGCAACAATCAACTCTACGTCACGTTCACCATTGTAAGTAACCAACAATTTCTCACCAATGTACATTGGGTTTACAAGCACAGTACCACGGTCATATCCATGATATTGTTGTGTCATAGCAATAAACTCATCATCTTCAAGTTCGATACCTGGAGACATTGGCATACTAGACAAGTAAGTACAAGCACAACGGTCTGATGAAACTGTGATTGTGTTACAATCTTCATAGTAAAGGTCAGGAATCAATAATGAGCCATAACGTTTACCATCAACAGTGATTTCTTCCACAGTGAAGCTATCTGTAACAGGAACACCACTAGTCATTTTCTTAGACATAGATTGAAGTGGATTCAACCAATAGTCATTACATGAAGTAGTAGTTGCTGTAATTTCTTTTGTAATCTCAACTTGAGCTTTATCATATTGACGACCAAAGCAACGAGCATCAGTGGCAGGCACAGAGACGTTGTGTGTGAATGAAGTCAAACATGAAAGTAACACATTAGAGAACTTACGAAGCTCAGAACGGTCATTTACAATAGCTGGTGAAGAGAATCCAATGTGACCTGTAAGAGCATCATCTCCCTTATAAGTTACCTCATAAGTTACAACAACACCGTGGTCAGTTGGTTTCCAACCTGTACCTGTCTGAGTCATTACTCTTGAATCTGCAAAGTCCACAGTACGAAGAACATAACCTGGAGCTGATGTATTGAATGTGTAAGTGTACACATAAGAGTTTGTTTGAGCTACATCTTTAAAGTCAGATACAATAGCTTTGAACTCATATTTACCAGCTTTTGGCAATTTCAAGTATACCATGTTGAACCCTAGAGCAAAGTCATCAGCATCAGAACGAACTTGGAACTTAGCAGAAGCCTTCTTATCAGCAGGGTTTACATACAAAGTACCAGTGTTCAAACACTTAATAGGGTTACAGTTGATTTGGTCTTCTGGCACATCTTTACGGACATAGCTCACAAGAGTTCCTGCTGGAATCTGAATTTGTTTGCTTGTTTTCCAACGTACACAAGGACGAATCTCTTCTGTGATAGATACAATGATTTTTGCATCTTTATCTTGTGTGTTGTAACCGTACATAGGGTGTGACATATCTACAAAACAGTTAGACATCTATTTCTCCTTTTTGTCTTGAGTTACATTTGGTTTTACAGGAGCAGTTTCTTCCTTAACTACAGGCTTAACTGTTTCCTGAACTTGCTTTTTTGAGCTTTCATCTACCATGTGTTCTCTCACACGAGCAATAGCTTGAAGCTCTAATTTCCCACCATGACGGTTAGCAATCTCATTACGAGACATGAAAAACTCATCAAGGTTTAATGGTTGTTCTACAGCCATTTCTTTCTCCTTATAAACATGTGAATATTGAGAGCGTTGCAGGGAATGAGAACATTTCTACCTCATCTACTAGCTCATTAGAGAAGTCCTCTGGACAACCAATGTCTTGAACTTGTACTCGGATTGGTAAGTACCAACCATCTAATGAAGCTACATCTTGAGCGAATGTCTTTCTCTGAATACCTCTCTGTGTTTTAACTTGGTGAACCAACATATTCTTAAGTTGGCAATGTACCTCTTCTCTATACTCTAGTTTACCTTCTGGAGTGTTCTCAATACAAACCTTACCAGTAGGAGGTGTAACTGGAGAGTAGTACACAGAGAAGTTTACATATACCTTAGAGAAACACTTTGCACTATTATCACAAGTAATATCAATGGCTAGGAATGGGAACTCCACACCTTGATTTAGCTGGAAATGCTCAGACGTTCCTACATGTTGGTTAAATTGTACGTCAAAGTTATCATAACGTTTTCTTGGGTCTAGCTCATCTATATGGTCTGGTTGAATGAAGTAGTCAAGCACATCAGCACCATACATTTGTAGCCATTTTTTAATGTTGATATACACAGCACTAATCATTTAGCTAATCTCCCTGGTATCTTAACTGTGCCCTTACTTCCCTGTGCATACAGATAATTTCTTCCTGGAGCAGTGTCCCTGGAAGTGTAATGAGCTGTTCCTGAACCTCTTCTCCCTGATGGTCTTTGTGCTTTATAGATGCCATAAAATCCACTAGTTGAATCTACAAGATTCTCACTATCACCCACAGTATCAAAAGCTGTAAAGATAAAAGGGAAAGCTGGGTTGTACTTGTAACCCTTAAACATATAAGTATTTACATAGTACCGTTCTTTTCCTCTCTTAGTTGGAGGATAATCATTTCTATCAGCATACACAGAGAAGCCATCACCAATCTTCTTCATCTTGATTGAGCGAACCATACGCCCTGTTCTTACAGAACCTATAGCCTTGGCTTCTAGCATACCTGTCACAGTAAAGTCTACAAACTCTTTTGCAAACTCTATCCCTTTCCAGTCATGAATATCAATCGTGGTCACGAGTAATCACCCCCTGTAATTGTTTCACATAAGGTTTACACTCTAGCATTAGCTGTTCACTTTCACGTCCAGCCAATCTCTCACCAGTTAATTTCACATCCCAGCAACCAGGAAAAATCTCATACGTTCTACTAGCTACTACTTTCCAAAATAGATAACCAGCATCTTCTGGGCAACTAAATCTATTGCACCTTGTAGAAATTCTCTGTAATATGTAATATCCATGCTTAATGTCAAAGTCACAAGCATGAGATTGATTATGTAATGAAAAATAAAATGTTTCTAGCTGTCTTGAAGTCTCTAAGCTGTGTGTTGTTGTAGCATCACTTTCAGCACCTCTTGACGTTGGCATGTGGTCTACACACTTTAAATGCTCCACTTCTTCCCATAAACACTTCATTACTTGCCTACTATTCTCATCATAAGTGGGAGTAGCAGTACCTTGTCTTAACACAAGGATTTCCTTATTATTCCAAGGGAGAGCCATGATAACCTCCTTATAGGGTCATCTCATTGTCCGTATTGGTATATGTACTCTCCATGTTATCTGGAACTTCCTCAAATTGGTTGCGAATATTTCCATCTTTGTCTGTGTATTTTAGGTTCTTCAAATACTTACCTAGAATATCATCTACTGGATATACCTTATCTTTTTCAAAGATATAAAGACGACCACTATAATAAGTACGATACACAGTCTTATAAGTCTCCACACCATTGATTGAACGTCCAGTACCACACTTTGAACAGCCATAAGAGCGTGACTCTCTAGCATATTCACCATTATATCTTACTAACATTCTTTCCTTCTTCCAATGGTCAAATACATATTATCTGTGTAAACCCTCTTACACAGTGATAGTGAACTTAAGGTTTGTAATGCCCATGTATTTATGAGCTTCACATAATACCTATCAATACTTGTTTGGTCTACTGTCCATTCTCGTACAATATAGTCTACTGATTTCTGCTTAAGCACAGCTCCTACAGCCAATCTATCCATATTAGCACACTCATCTAAAGTACCACAGTCATTCTGATAGGCAATAAAGATATTTAGGAAGTGACACATTGCATCATACACACAATCAGGTAGAGTTTCAGAGGTATACCCAGCTTCATAGTCAAGCACGAGTTTATACTCAGCTTCACATGAACAAGGGTCACAGCATTTACAGCAAGGACTTAGCTCATCAGTTACATTCACAAGGATTGTACCATCTACAAAAGACCAATTCCATTTATCTGTATCTAGCTCATACTCTTCACGCTCAAGACCTTTTCTCTTGTGCATATACACCTTAAGTGTAGTGGGGTCAAAACCTTTCCAATAGTAAGGCTTAACCTCCACCATAGCATCACACCCACAGAGGTGAAAACTCGTGAGTGGAATTACTTCATGTCTTAAGGCTCTTAGTATTGTCGAACATTCACCATCAGTCCAACAGAGCAATCTAGCAAGGACACGGAGAAAGCTCTCCATGTACCTTTGCATAGTTGCACCATCATCACAGTCAAAACAACCACAACGTTCTTGAAGATTTTGAGTAATCTTAATTAGCTCAAGAGCTGGTTGCATAACTTATCTCCTTATTTAGCAGGGATTGTAGCCATTGGGAATGGGTTAAGACCTGTAAGAAGACCTTGGATACGTTCAAATACCACAGCAGGGCAAGTTTGTTCAAGAGGAATGTTTGCCACAAGAAGGTGAGAGATATGTGAGTTAGTGTGTACCAAACCGAAGTTTTCATACTTGTCACAGATTACTTCACACCCTGGTTTTGAAACATCTTCTGTACGAACTGTGTGGATTGAAGATTGAGGTACGAACAAGTCGTATTGAGTCAATGCTTCTACACGAGCCAAGTCAATTACATAGGCTTCACCAGTCATTGTTTGTTCAAGGTCATAAGGCAAGTGGTAAGATACACCAAATGGAATACCTTTGAATGAGATAGACTCACCGTTCACAGACCAACCTTGAGGTAATTTACCATCTTTACCAGGCACAATTTCAGCTTTGATTCCACGAAGAGTTAGTGGGTGTACATAGATTTTGTAACGAGCTGATTGGTTATCCAATACATCTAGGTAGCAAGCTACTTGACGGAAAGCACCGATAACTGAACCAGAAGCATCAATAGGAGTTACACCTGGGTGAGACATCATTTCAGCCACACCAGCAAATGGACGTAGACCTTGACCACTAAAGTTCAACATACCTTGAACGATATGACGTTGAACGATAAAGGCGAATGTGTACCATGCCATGAATTGTTCTGCTTCTTCATAAGACATACCCAAACGTTGGAAGATATTGATAAGGTCTCCTTGTTTGAAGTGCATCTTGTCTTTCATCAAACGGTCAAGACGAGTTTCACAGTCTTTAAAACATAGGTAACGTACAGGAGTAGCATCACCAGTAGCTTGCATAGTGAATTTCTCAGTAAAACAGCAGGCATCAGAATTGTCATTAGCAAAGTCTGGAGCTTTTGTTCCCCAAGTAATTCCCTCGATAATCCAGTCACCGTTCTTAGCTTGTCTCAAAGCACCAAAACTTGATTGCTCAAAACGCTTAAGAATGTCGTTAACTAGTTCATCACCCATACCAACTTCTCTTAGTGAGGGTACTGCTTTAGACCAGTCACGAGAGATACCGAATGGGATTTTACCATCTTCATTAGTGAAGTTTTCTTTAGTTGCTAGTTGGGCTTTAGTACGCTCATACAAGTTGTCAATAGCTTCACCCAACAAAATATCAAAATTAGTTGTACTCACTTTATTGTCCTCCAAAGCGAACACGTCCAAAACGGTTCACAGGTTGTTCTTCTTTGATTTCTGCTTTTTCTACCACAGGGTTAGCTTTTTCTAACAATGTAGCCAATTTAGCAAGTTGCTCATCTACAACATTTTCACTAGCTTCTTTTTCAGCCACTTTAGCTTTCAACTCAGCATTTTCTGTTTTAAGGGCTTCAACTTCTGTAGTCAACGCTTCGATAGATGCGATAGCTTGTGCTAATGTATCACCTTCCACAGCAGTTTCTTCTTTAACTTCTTCCACTGTTTCTTCAACTTCTACAACTTCCTCTGTAGCAACTACTTCTTCTGTAACTGCTTCTTCTGGAGATACTTCTGCTGAAAGGTGAGCAAGCACTTTGTCTAGAATTTCTTTCTTATTCAAGTGTTCTTCCTCATTTCTTACTAGTAGTGATGGCTCATATCCACCACTCTTTGCATTTCCTGGATTTCCCACAAAGGAGAATCCTGTAATTTCAATTTCGTCTGTGATTGGTACGTCAATATCCCCACCATGCTCAATGTTATAAACAACTAGCTTGGCATATTCTTCAATGTCACTGTCTTGTATCTCTTTAGCATACCACAGAAACTCTGATGAAATGGCAAAAGGCTCATCTTGTAAGATAAGGTCTTTCACATTGCTCAATTCTAGATTTACATGGGGTTTTACCAATAGGTCATAACGACCAGTTTCATCTTGTACCAATTTAAGGTCTGATTTTCTAAAATAACCTTCTCTAACAGGGTAAGAGTTTAAATCTCTGTGTCCTGTAGAGACATATCCTTCAAAAGTACCATCAATACTGTCATACCATTTCTTGAGTGTACCTTTACACAAATACAAACGAATGGTGTCGTCTGTATAGAGCACAGAACCCTCTGATAGTAGTGTCATGTACCCTTCTGAATTATCAACCTTATCCACAGACAGACGTTCTACCTCTTGCTTATTGGCTGAGAGGTTCATCATTGCATCAAGATTATCTTTCTTCTCAATGTACTCATTGATTTCATTCATAATTCTCTCTGCTATCTGTGTTTTAACTGGCATTAGTCAATAACCTCAAACAAATTGTACTTTAATTTTCTCACTTTCTTACCACCACAAGATGCACAGTATGAATACTCGTATGGAACTCCATCTTTCTGCAAACCTGCTTCTGTCTCTGGTGTGAAAGGTAGTTGTTCTGTAGCTTCCTTAATACTCTCAAGAAGAACTTGGTCAGTAGTTGTATACCAACCATTGCTCTCTTGATTGTTATCTGGGTAGAACTCAAAGAACTTGCGTTGATTTTGAATAATACCACGTTCGTTTAAGAAGTTTACACGAACTACTAAATCACGTTGGAGAAAGCGAGCAACCCTAAACTTACTCATTATCTACCACCTTCACTAATGTGCCCTCTGTAATCTTAGAGATGACATCAGATTCACGCCCAAACTGCTTTGCACGTACTTCACGGAGGTATTCTTCATAAGTTTGACTTACTGTTTTAACTTCCATTATTTATCTCCAGCGTATGTGATAGGGAAACCATAGCAATCAAACTCAGTATCTTTGAGCTTAACTTCTTCCTCAGTGTAGTTGAATGAGTATTTATCCCCACAGCAGTAAGTAAATGATTTGTACTTTTTAGCTTCTACATCAAAATACTGAACTTGCTCTTGACCAACTACAACTTTGCGTACTTGTGCTAGAATTGTTTCTGCCAATGGTGATTTGAACTCTTCAGTCTCACCAGCAACTTCTAGCTTTAAGTGCATAATTGGAACTTTAATCGTAGCCATGTATATGCTCCTTTCCATGAATGTTCTAATAATAGTATAACAAAAAAAGAGAGTTTGACAACTCTCATGACTTTTAGTTAAAACTCAATGTTAGAAATTACTTTTGCAGTACCATGTTCAAGTTTATACTTGTTGATAATGTCCATAATATCTTCCATTGCTTGTGTATCAAAGGTAGTATCAAAGTCGTTAATGAACTCATCTTCCTTGATATGGATAACTCCACGTACCTCTGGTTTAGGTTTCTTACCATCTTTTGCACCATTACCTATTACATAACCAATAACATAGTTAGCATAGATATGTCCTGATGATTGTTCCATCAATGCACGTTGGTCAACCACAAAGGTGTATACTTTCTCAGTAGAGCCATCTTCCAATGTTTCTGTAGCTACTTTCACACGATTGTCAAAGGCTACGTCTACGTTCACAGCGTAAGAAGTACGAGGTGTACGAAGCATATTACCATTAGCACCGATTGTAGGAATCTTTTGTGTAATGTTCATCTCTCCACCATTGATTAGCACTTCTGCATCAAGGTCTGTAATTTCTGCATACTTACGAAGAGTATATACAGGCTTACCAGAACGTACATATTCAGGAGTAATCTTGCTACGTTTCTCATCTAAGAAACCAAGTACGTCTGAAATAAGGTTAGTCATCTAGTTTTCCTCCATGACGGTACATGTTTCTAAGTCCGTCTTTTTTATCTTCAATGTTTGCTCTCTGCTTATCCACAGATAGGATTTGATACACATAAGGCTTAGGCTTACCATAGTCTGTCACAAACTTACCTTGACTTTGTTCATCTAGGTTTAAGTAATCATTATAGCTTGTGAAGGCTTTCTCATTAGCCAACTTAGCATAAATAACAGTGACATCAGGGTAGTACATTCTATCAAGAACATAACCATAGTCCATATTGTATTCTTTACACAGAGTGAGAGCCATTTCTTCTACATCATCAAGCTCAACTACTACCATATCCTCATAAGCTAGACCTTTATACTCATCTATGGGCTTAATTGCCCCTTGAGTAAATGCCCAGTTATAACGGACTAGGTAACTAATCAACTTGAAAAAATGAAGGGTTCTCCCTTAAGATTTTTCCACAGTTCTCAATAAGTGATACGTCTGTGATATAGGCTGTAAGGTGTTCAGGAATCCCTAGAACCTCTCCTACCAATTTCTCACAAGCATCAATCACGTTATCATCAAACACTTCATAGATTTTGAATAAATCGTCTGGTGTGTAGATTTCTGTAGAGCCATCTTCTCTAAAGTCTGTGAAGGCAATAGAGATGATTGAAGCATAGTTACGAACCTTACGAGCAATACGAGGTGTAATATACTTTTCTTTAGCAGTGACCTCTTGCACATAGGCTTTACCATCTTGTACAATCTCAGCTCCAGCAGGAGCTTGACCAACAATAGGCAACCATAAAGTCACAGTATAGTCTTTCGGAGTAATACTTCCAATCTTTGTGCTATCACCATTTACTACAGAGTTTGTAGCTGTCTGGATAGCCACAGGAGCATCACTTTGGACTGCATCTTGGAAGTTACCTTGGAGTTTTGATAGCTCCTCAATACTCATAATCTTACTTGTCATTTCTTACCTACACAATCAAATTTTTCTTCAAATAGGCTTCTGCCATATTCTCATCAATACCTTTTAGTCTATCATAAACGTCAAGGATATAAATGTCGTTATTATAGTTATAGTTGGTTGTGAACTCATAACTGTCAAACTTAATATGCTCTGTAAGCCCTGTAGCATTTTGGAGCAACTTAACAATCTGTCCTATGAAATGGTCACGCATTGGAATAATGGTGTTCTTCATAGAGTTATCAATGATACTGTAAGTACCAATGTTAGACACAGTTTTGTTAAGGTCAAAGAGACGTGCTGGAACTCCAAACATTTGACAGATAATAGCTGGAACATACTGCGATAGGTAGTCCAAGAAATCTGTAGCTTTGGTATCACGCTCAAGTTGCTCAAGGTTTTGGAAGTTTCCTGAATACACAATGGCATCATTGAACTCTGTCTCAGATAGTTTTTCTGCAAAAGCATTCATGTCTTCCACAATCTTCTTGTTACGCTCTTCTTTGGCTTGTCTACCCATATCAAGTAAATCACCACTTCCAAAGGACGTACCTTGCTCTACACTTTCCTCAATCTGCTCTTCTAGGGTATCCTTGGCTTGCAAAGCAATCGTACCAATACCATTTCTAGAAATATCGTAGTTCATACGATTCAAGATATTGAGGATAAGTTCAACACGCTTACGGTCTTTAAGCAATGGAGACATACAGAATACTTGGGAAGTATCTAACCTCACACAAGCGAATTGGTCTTCTGTAACAACCATTACCTCATTCTTGAACCGTTCAGGGTCTTTAAGGATTTGTTTAATGTCGTCCTCAGAATAATCACTAGCTACTCTAGGATTCCCTGTCTTACGGTCATAAGGTGTAACAAATATATTATTGTTTTTAATCAAGTAAGTAAGGGTCTGTCTAAGCACAGGCATCTTAGGGTAATCAATCACACAAGCGAGAATATCTTTAGGGTGAACTCCCACAAGACCCTCACCAGTGTTTAGGATTCCATAATAACCATACTTACGATAACCTTTGGCTACTTGTTTTAATACATCATAGTTTCTCTGACCATTGTAGTTATGTGCATAGAGATACTTTCTGAGTGTTTCGTCCTTAGTGAAGTCTTCTGTGGTTAGATAGTTTGTAAACATATAGTTCACAATATTATCTAGGATATAATCAACATCAGGAAGGTCAAGAGCTAGTTTTTCAATGTCCTCAAGATTCTCACCTACAGGTGTTCCTCTAAAACCTGAACTCTGAAAAATTAGTCTATCTTTATACTCAGCATTGAAGTATCTATCCATTGCACAAGAGCCACCACAGTCATCTTTTTTGCACTTTCCACAGCTCATTAAGAACCTCCAAGGTAGAATAACTCAGCTACATGTAATGATAGCAACACACTATCCAATTCATCAGGAGAGTGTTTTAACAATTTCTTAATTTCTGATTTAGGACGTATTTTAACAAGTCTATCCTCTGGTTTCTGAATCTCAGACACAAAGGACATTTGACGACTAATACTATCCCACACAGATTTAACAAAGGATACCCTCTGTGCTTCCATCATACCTCTTAACATTAGGTGCATCTCTGCTCTTCTGTTATAGGCATATTCAGCACTAGGGTCTTTTGCCAATACTTTAATTTCTGTAGGCTTTCCACCAAAGTTAATGTCATACACAGGACACTTTAGCTTTCCACCTAGTCTTCTCATTTTCAAAGGTTGAACAATATGTGCTCCTCCACCAGCATCTATACCAATAGCTTTGGCATTGAGTCTGTTAGCTAGAGTCACAATCTTGTCAACAATTTCTATGGCAGTAATACCATCTATCCACTCAGCAGGCTTAATATCTTTCGTATCTAGCACAGTAAAGTGATTATGTTTATCTACCACAGTAACAGTAACTTGAATACTGTCAGCACCCTTGTAGGCACTATCCACACCAATGAAGTAGTCATATTCCTCTGATTTAGGGTCAAATGAATCTAGCACATTAGGTGAGGAATCAAAGAACGCTGAACGCTCTGTAGGAAATTCACACAGAAGGTTTTCACGAATAGAATCCTCTGTAATGGTGAACTGTGAACGCATAAGCTCTTCTTTGGTGTACTTAATACTACCCTCTTCAATAGCTGTCACAACATCAAGCCACATAACGAACTCATCATCAGCTAAGTCATCATTGGTCATGAAGTCATAGAAGTTATTGAGTGAACGAGGGTTAGAGATTAGGTACATTAGGAGCTTACGTCCATCATCAGATTCAAATTCCCTACGACCCATGTGACCAAGGGCTATAGGTGAAATATCTGATGCTTCATCTCCAAACATATTACCACCACGACCAATGACGTGGATTTTAGATGGGTCAGTGAAGTTAGAACCAGCACTAAGACCCTCCAATTTACCTCCATTACGGAAGGTGAAACCCTCACTAGAGAATGAGGATAGACCACGTTTAAGTCGTTTATCTACTGATGTTACGTCTTTCTCATCAAACGAGAGCATAGCCTTAACATCAGGGTGGGCATTTACCAAGATTTCTCTTGCGTGTTGGATAATGATACCAGAGTATTCTTGTGTTGAACCTACAGCATAACAGTTTTCACCTTCATAGGCAAAGTGGTTAGACATAATTCCACACAAGAATGACTTACCATAACGAGGAGTTGCCACACAGTAACCAGTCTTGTAATCACCACTTAAGAAAGCTCCAAATTGGACTGCTTGAGACCACCAAAGCTCTAAATTAAACTCAGAAAGGGCTGTTGTAAACCCTAACTTGTAATATTCAAGCTCTTTCTCAAAGCCATGTCTTTCTCGAATGGTATTACGCTTAAAGTGTTTAGGGATTTTACCCTTCACAGCATCTCTAAGTTGGTCTTGTGGGGTTACTTGGTCAAGAAGGATAGATAGCTTCTCACGATTGGAGAGTACCTTACGCTTTTGAATAAGTGACCCAACATCTGCATCTTGGATGGGCATAGACTATATCTCCTCCAGTATAGCTTAATTGCTCAACAATGCCCACAGAAGGAGCTACTGCTGAAAAACTTTCTGTCACAGGTATAGTCAGTCCATTCATAGCCAAACAAGTAGGACAAGTATTAGCATCACCAATACAGTTCCATGTTTTTAGAATGGAGTTCTCTGTAACAAGCTCAAATAACTTGGCACTTTCCACAGAAGCCTTTTCAATACCCATTTGTACTTCACTTAAAGCCAATCGCTCTAGGTTACTGCTAAACTCTTTGATAATATCATCAAAGCTCACAGTATCAATAGAATCAATCAACTTGGCTCTAAGGTCACTAGCATGAGCATCTAAGATTTCTTTCAGTCTGCCATAGTTGCTTCTTGCAAAAGCAGAAGTATTCACACCGTTTCTAATCTCAATTACTTCCTCTGGTGCTAAATCTACACCAAGCGCATCAAGGATATAATCAATCTCGTCTAAGAACACAGAGGAATACATGTCAATCAAGTATCCAATTAGGGAAGATTCAGCACTTAGGTAATCTCCACTCACTACAACGGAGTTCACAAAGGCTTGAAGTAAGGATACTATCTCATCATAATGCTTTTGGAAGAGGTCTTCTCTAGGACTGTGTGATGCCATTACATATCTCCAAACAACTCGTCAAGTTTGGCTTTGGTGTAGTTTTTAAGCTCATCAACACCATCTTTAGTATCATGGTTCACATTGACTGTAGTTTGTGTAGCTTTACCTTCAATACGGTCAGCCCACTCTTTACGCTCATAGCTATCCTCGAAGGAAGTCATAATCTGTAACATTGCATTTCTAGCTACTGGAGTGCAAGGAGGAATTTGGGAATAGACCTCATAGCCAACTTCGCTGAGTAATGTTTCATCTACGTCAATTAGACCCCAACGCATTTGGTAAAGCTCTAGTGACTTTTCATCAAGCAAGCTTAACTCTCTCATAGTCTCAGAGTATAATTTTGATTTACTAGCCATTATCTTTACCTTTCTAAAATTTTAATGTACCTTGTAGGACTCGAACCTACAGTAACTTGGTTCATAACCAAGAACTTTAACCAATTAAGCTAAAGGTACTTAAGTTTGTTAACTATTATTAGATTCCCATTTTTGAAGGAATCTGATAACTTGGTCTACTTCTGATTTAGTTAAATCATATACACCATAGTCATACGAACCTTTAGTTTGACAAGTAATAGTTACCACATCATTATAGCCATCTATTCTTAAGTATCCGTCAGTATTTTCAAATTCTATTTCACTCATAATTATCCCCATAATTTTATTTTAAATACACCCTACTGGACTTGAACCAGTGACACTACGCTTAGAAGGCGTATGCTCTATCCAACTGAGCTAAGAGTGTGTATGGTGGGAAATACCACCATTTAGTATTCACAAGAGTGATACCTATCAACCAAAGTGCGTAGTGGGATTTGAACCCACGAATGGTAGTTTTGCAGACTACTGTGTTAAGCCACTTCACCATACGCACAAAACCTACAGGGAAAGGACACCCCGTAGGAAAATACTTGAAAGGAGGTTTAGCCATCAAGGCTAGAAAATGCTCCACTCCACAATCGCCAATGGAGGGTGGTAATTTACAAAATCTAGTATATCACACAGAAACAAACTTGTCAAGTGTGAAAAGTCCAATGAGAATCGCTTCTGCTTCATCATCATTCTTGACTGGGTATCCTAGACTCTTGCACAGAGCTATAGCCTTTCGTTTTGCTTCCTCTCTCTTACCATTCAGTGAGAATTGCTTTCTCCACACAGTAGGTGATACAAATTCCACAAGGTCATTATTAAGCTCTCTAAGAACCATTCCTTGCACAATAGCTAACATTACTAGTGTTTTCTGATTTGAGATGACTTTAAGCTCTTCAATCACTACTTTGTCGAACTTTCCATACTTCTCACAGAGCAATCTCACAAATTCTGCCATGTATTGACCTCTCACCGTAAAGTCTTTATCCTGTGAGCTTATAGTACCATAATCAATCACAGAACCATTACTTATCACACAGTAGCCAGAACTCTTTGTCGAAAGGTCAAGAGATAAAATCTTAACCATGAGTAAATTATAACACACACAGAAGAGAATGTCAAGAGGTAATTATACACTCAACTGTGCGGAGCTTGTATCGTCCCCAAAAAATGTTTGCAACTCGATTGCGAACATTTTGCTTGGTCTATCAGAGGGCTATTATGTAATCTTTTATTGCTTATACAAGAATAATTATATATAATATAGCTAACTTATACTTCCATCAAAAAGATA
>ERZ773021.119-NODE-119-length-64441-cov-10.0345_pt1 | contig 64441 bp, 56 predicted proteins | sample MGYA00511668_ERZ773021 | MGnify/ENA primary metagenome ERZ773021 (study PRJEB29015, sample SAMEA2737961) | human oral metagenome | biome: human oral; feature: human-associated habitat; material: dental | place: China | collected 2032 ...
TTATCATGAGTTTTTATATTTTTTTAGTTTGTCGCAATATATTATACAATCTATGAAAAATAAAAAAGAGAATGGGAAAATTTTTGTTTGACTTATATTTTCTCACATTGTATAATAAAACATAGTTAGAAAAATGGAGAGTGGAAAAGCACTGTTCCATAAGAAATTGATACAGAAAAGAGGTTAAATTTTATGGAAAACGCTATGAAAAGCTTTGGAGAAAATGTCTTTAGAGATAGTAATTTGAAAAAAAGAGTTTCCAAAGCCGTTTTTAAAGAGTTTAAGGCGTCGCAACTAGGTGAAACTGAATTGTCGAAAGAAACTGCTGAAGTTATTGCAAACGCAATTAAGGACTGGGCAACTAAAAGAGGAGCTACTCACTTCTGTCACTGGTTTCAACCATTAAATGACTTGACAGCAGAAAAACATGATTCATTTTTGGAACCTGTTGAAAATGAGGAGGTTATTTACAAATTTTCTGGAAATAATTTGATAAAAGGTGAATCTGATGCATCTTCATTTCCAAACGGAGGGCTTCGTAGCACATTTGAGGCAAGAGGTTACACAATTTGGGATACAAGTTCATATCCGTTCATAAGAGAAAATAAAAATGGAGTTACATTGTATATTCCTACAGCCTTTATTTCATTTACTGGTGAAGCGTTGGACAAAAAGGTACCTTTATTAAGAACAATGAAATATATAAGTGAACAAGCATTAAGAGTTTTATGGGCTTTAGGAAATACTACGGCTAATCACGTATTTAACACTTTAGGAGTGGAACAGGAATATTTTCTTGTAAAAAAAGATATGTTTGAAGCAAGAGATGACTTATTGCTTACAGGAAGAACATTATTTGGAGCATCTGCACCTAAAGGACAGGAACTAAGTGACCACTATTACGGAAAAATCAAAGAAAAAGTAATAAACTTTATGAGTGATGTTGATGTTGAACTTTGGAAATTAGGGATTCCCTCAAAAACAAGACATAATGAAGTTGCTCCAAACCAGTTTGAAGTAGCACCACTATTTTCAGTAGCAAACTTGGCATCAGATCAGAATCAGATAATAATGGAAACTATTGAAAAAACAGCATTAAGACATGATCTGGTAGCATTGCTTCACGAAAAGCCATTTGCAGGAGTAAACGGTTCAGGGAAACATAATAACTGGTCGCTAGGAACTGATGATGGTAAAAATCTTTTCAGTCCTGGAAAAGATATGAAATCAAATACGCAATTTTTAATCTTTGTGGCTGCAGTAATTGAAGCTGTTGACAGATATTATCCAATGTTAAGATATGCAACTGCAACTGCAACAAATGATCATAGACTTGGTGGACACGAAGCACCACCTGCAATTATCTCAGTTTTTTTGGGAGATGAATTGACAACAGTTTTGAATAATATTGCATACAAAAAAGATGCACCTGTATCAGAATCATCAAAAGTAAACTTGTCAGTTGATGTATTACCAACATTTAGCATGGATGCTGGAGATAGAAATAGAACTTCGCCATTTGCATTTACTGGAAATAAATTTGAGTTTAGAATGCCAGGGTCAAGTTCTACACCTGCAACTTCTGCGGCTGTAATAAATGCTATGGTAGGAAAAGTGCTGTCTGAATATGCAGATAAACTTGAAAAAGCAACTGAAAAATCTCTGCAAAAAGTGGCAAATGAAATTATTGCAAATGCCTATAAAAAACATCATAGAATAATTTTCAATGGAAATGGATATAGTGAAGAATGGACAAAAGAAGCTAAAAAACGTGGACTTACAAACGAAGTGGCTTCAAATACAGCACTTAGAAAAATGATAGACAAAGATGTGCTAGAACTAACTCAGGAAATTGGAATGCTCTCTGAACAGGAATCTGTCGCAAGATACAATGCCTATGCAGATAGATATGTAACTCAGTTAAGCATAGAGTCAAGAACATTGATTGACATTGCAAATAAAAATATCTTGCCATCTGGATTAAAATATGCCAATTTATTAGCTGATCATATTGAAAAAAATGCCAAATATGGAAAAGCATTTATAAAAGAGCAGGAAGAAATATTAAAAGATGTGCTTAAAAATATTACAACTTTAAGAAAAGAAGTAAAATCACTCGAAAAAGAAATTAACAGAGTAAGAAATGAAAAAGATTTAGGAAAACAGACAGATTTAGCAAAAGAAAAATTAGTAACAGGACTGGAAGCGTTAAGAGTACCTTGTGATAATTTGGAAAAAATTATTGATAAGGAATACTGGAATTTCCCGACTTATACTGATTTACTGTTTAAGTTATAATATTGATAAAAAGTGCAGGGACTTTAACGAGTCCTTGCTTTGTTTGTTTAAAATAATATTTTTGTAGTGAATTGTTGTAAAATCAACTTTAAATGTTATGGAATTATTAGATTTGATTTTGAAAGAAATGGGTATAGTAAAGAAAGGAAAGTTTAAAAATGATTTTTTTGAAATCACTGGGAAGTATTTTCCCTATTATTGTTATGATTGCGATTGGATATATTTTGAAAAAAAGACACTGGTTTCATCACACATTTAGTGAAAATGTGTCAAAACTTATTACAAATGTGGCTTTGCCTTGTTCAATATTCTATTCAGTCTTGAAATATCTAAATATGGATGCTTTGAAGGAAGTGTCAAATCGTTTGATTTTTACATTTGCTTCGGTTATTATCGGATATACTGCAGCTTTTTTTGTAATAAAGCTAGTGAAGATGAGAGAAGGTCGACGTGGAGTCTTTTATAATGCGGTAGTAAATGCAAATACGATATTTATTGGACTTCCGTTGAATATGGCACTTTTTGGAGAAGCAGCTTCCAAATATTATTTAATGTATTACATTACAAATACTGTATCAATTTGGACTTTAGGGTATATGCTTCTGGCAGGTGATTCATTGGAAGGCAATAAAGATGAAAAAAGTGGATTTAATCTGAAAAAGTTGTTATCGCCTCCACTTATTGCTTTTGTAATAGCCTTTATTGTACTTTTGTCAGGGATAAAAGTAATAACTCCAATTGTGGAAACTACAAAATATCTTGGAAGTGTTGTAACACCTCTTGCATTACTATATATCGGAATAGTATTGGCAGATGCAGGGCTTCACAGTATTCGGTTTGATTTGGATACAAACTTGGCTTTACTTGGAAGATTTGTATTTTCATCAATTGTCATGATTGTGTTATTGAAAATTGCTGGACATTTTGTGCAGTTAAATGATTTGGAAATAAAAACGTTTGTGATACAGTCAGCAGCACCAGTGTTTGCAGCATTGCCAATTTTAGTTAATGAAACTAATGGAGATATTGGATATTCCACAAATGTAGTTACAACAAGTACGATTTTATTCATATTGGTTGTTCCAATTCTGATGAGTATTTTGAATATAATTCATATATAAAATTTTAAATTTGGAAAATCATTAATTTGATTTTCTTTTTTTGCAAAAATTTGAAAATATAGTAAATCTTGAAATTAATAAAAAAATGTGGTAAACTTTTATTGAAAAAATTCAATAACGGAAATAAAAGGCAAAATAAAAATTATATAAATCATTTTAAAATTAATAACATATGTAGTTATAAGTTTAAAATATATTTTTTCAAAACTAATTATAATGAATAATTTATAAAATATTTAATGTAATAATTGTAAATTTTAGGAGGAAAAGTGAAAAAATTAATAATAATACTAGTTTTATTGGTATCAGGAATTTCATTTTCAAATATAAATACTTGTAAATGGATAAAAAATCCTAATATATATGTATCTAAGGAAATTGAATTAATAAGCCGTTCTAGACTAAAAGGAAATGTTTATTGTGATGTTGAACGTGATTTTATGACATATTACGTTGGAATAGGGAATCTTGAAGTTGGGCTGGTTTATAATATACGAGAAAGAAAAGAGCTTACGTATGAAAACATTTTTAGAATATTAGTTGATTTTGAGAACGATATTGCTAAACTCATACCTACAAATCTTCCAAAAAAAGATACAAAAGACAAACCAAGATACTATACTTTTAGATTATATGCTTATGATGCAAGAAAAAAAGACACTTTTATGCTATTTAAGTATATTTTGGATACAGATAAAATTGATGGAGATTGGAAAACTTATTATAACAATGAAATTTTTTCAAAAACAAGTGAAAAGATGTTAAAAACTTTGAAAGATAGCGGGTATCTTCCGACAGAAGATATAGTATACTAATTTAAGGGGAAAAATGGAATTAATTTTAGAAGAAGATATAAAATATAAAACACCGATAAATGACTTTGGAGTTGAGCCAATAAATAAAAGAATCATAACAACAGGAGAAAAGCTTATATATTTTAATAAAGAAAAGTTTGAGAAGGAAAGTGGCGGAAAGGTAAAAAACTGTGAAATCATAAAATATATAAAAGAAAAAAATCAGCTATTTGTTTCAAGTATGTTTTTTGTTTCTACTCCTAATGGAAAAGTTTACAAATGTGACGGAAATAAAAAGAAAATCGTTGAGCTTGTATTTGATATAGAAGATTCAATTGGAGTAATGAACTTTATAACAAGTGGTAGAATTGTATACATCAAAAATAATGATCTTTTTTCGTATGATGTCGATACAAAAGAATTAATTTCTGCTAAGCTCACCAAAAATAGAAAAAATGGAAATTACAAAATATTTACAAGTGGAGAAAATGTTATAATCAAATTTAGGGAAGATTACAAACATATAAACATTATAAGTATTTTTGAAAATAAATTAAAAAAAATATTTGAAGTAAAAACTGAAACAAATCACACTTATTCAAAAATAGTTGGACTCCAATACTTTGCAGGAACAGAAGATGGAGAAATTGAAATATGGAATATTTTGGATCAGGAACTTTATAATTCGATAAAAATTTCTGACAGAAAAATAACATATATTGAAGAATTTGAAGGGAAATATTTTATTGGCTTAGAAAATGGAGAATTGGTAATTACAGATGATAAGTTCAATATTTTAAAACAGGAGAAAATATTGAAGGAAAGAATTGTAAAAATTTGTGTAATTGAGAATGAAATTTATGTGATGGGGTGTGAAAATAGGATAGTAAAGTATAGAATAATTTGAAATATTTTATTATAATCACAGTTAGTAATTTAGCTGTGATTTTTTTTTGAAAATTCATTTTGTAATTTTAATTGTAAAAATTGTGTATAAATGATATAATTTGGCGAAAAAATAAAATAAAAAATAAATAAAAATATGTAAAAAATAAATAAATTTTTAAGACTGAGTCAGTAATGTTTTGAAATACACTCAAACCTATTTAAAATTAAACTACTAAAAATTATATAAATTTGGGCTTTGAGTAAAATAGTCATAGCCTTTTGAGTTTAGTTTTAAAGCAGTTTTACTATAATGTTCAAATTAAAGGTTTATTTTATTTTTAAAAGAATTTTTAGTGTAATGTGAAGAAATGGGAGAGGAAGTGATGAATGAGTTGGAAAATAATAAAATTAAGTTATATGGATTTAACAATTTAACAAAAACATTAAGTTTTAATATTTATGATATTTGCTATGCGGAAACAGAGAGGGAGCAGAAGGACTATATTGCATACATTGATGAGCAATATAATTCAGAAAGGCTTACAAAAATACTTATTCGTGTGGCAGAAATGATTGGAGCACAAGTCTTGAACATATCAAAGCAGGATTACGAGCCGCAAGGAGCCTCTGTAAATGTTTTAATTGCAGAAGAAAGAATAAGTCCAGAAAATATCGATAAGTCTTGTAATAGAGGAAAGCCATTTTTTGAGGAAATTGGAATGGATGAAAACAGCATAAAAAAAGGTGGGACAAGTCAGGATACTGATACAGTCCATGCTCATTTGGATAAAAGCCATATAACAGTGCATACTTTCCCAGAATACCATCCAGATAATTCAATTTCCACTTTTAGAGTGGATATTGATATTGCAACTTGTGGAGAAATTTCCCCACTAAATACGTTAAACTATCTGATAGACAGCTTTGATTCCGATATAATTACAATTGACTACAGAATACGTGGATTTACAAGGGATATTTCAGGAAAGAAATTTTTTACAGATCATAATATAACTTCTATTCAAGATTATATTGAGCCTGAAAAATTAAAAATATACGATGCAATTGACGTAAATGTATATCAGTCTAACATTTTCCATACAAAAATGCTGATAAAGGAAATCAGATTACAAAATTATCTATTCAATCAAGATGTTTATGAAATCGCACCTAAAAAAAGGTTGGAAATAACGGATAGGCTTAGAAAGGAAATGATTGAAATTTATAGTGGAATGAATATTTATTAAACATTTATAAAGCAAAGGGGAACAGTCGCCATCTCCTTTTATTTCGCAATATTAATTATTTCAATTTCTTTAGATCATACCATCTGAAGATTTTGGCGAAAGTGCTACGCACTAATCCCCACTTGTCTAAGCATTTTTTGAAATGAAATTAAAATTTTGGAAATTTATAATAAATATTTTTTTTATAAAATAAATTTTTTAGTTTTAGTAAACTGACGGAGCTTTTATTTGTTCAGCTACGATTGTCTAACGACTGAAAGGAGGAGTTTCGGAGTTGGGCAAATAAAAGTCGGAGTCTAGCCATAGGTATTGCGTAGCAATCTTGCCACAATTTTGTTATCTGAATAAACATTTACTGCAAGATAAGGATTTGCGGCAATGAGCAATCCTGCGAAAATAAAGAAAAACATAATAAAAATAGTAAAAACTGTTATTAAACAAAATAATTTAATACTAAAATCCATTAGAAAATAGAAATTATGTTAAATATTTGCTTTTTAAATAAAGGAATAATATTAATAAAAAATTTTGGAATTTAGAATTGTAATAATTAAAAGTAAAAATATGAAAGGAGTTGAAGAAATGGGGAAAAATATTGATAAAGATAGACAGAATAAGACAGTTCTTTTTGATGCGTTGAAAAATCATCTTTCTAACAGGGTTGTGAGATTTGATGTGCCAGGGCATAAAGGAGGGCGTGGAAATAAGGAGTTTCGGGATTTTATTGGGCTGGATGCAATGCAGATGGATGTTAATTCGATGAAGCCGCTTGATAATTTATGCCATCCAACTTCGGTTATTAAAGAGGCTCAGGATATAGCGGCAGAGGCTTTTGGGGCAAAAGAGGCTTATTTTATGGTAAGTGGAACAACTGGGGCTGTACAGGCTATGATTATGGCAACTTGCAAGGCTGGAGATAAAATCATTATTCCAAGAAATGTGCATAGAAGTGCTATTAATGCACTGGTAATTTGTGGAGCAATTCCAGTTTATATTAATCCCGGACTTAACAAGAAATTGGGAATATCTCTTGGGATGTCGATTAATGATGTGAAAAAGGCAATTCAGGAAAATCCTGATGCAAAAGCAATATTAGTGAATAATCCCACTTATTACGGAATTTGTTCAGATTTGAAATCTATTGTAAAACTGGCACATGAAAATGATATGTTTGTGTTAGTTGACGAGGCACACGGGGCACATTTTTACTTTGATGAAAATTTACCGATTTCAGCTATGGAAGCTGGAGCAGATATGGCGGCAATTAGTATGCATAAGACAGGCGGTTCTTTAACACAAAGTTCGATTTTGTTAAGTGGTGAGAGAATAAATGCTGATTATGTTCGGCAAGTTATAAACTTGACTCAAACTACGAGTGCATCGTATTTACTTATGACTTCGCTTGATGTGGCAAGAAAAAATTTGGCGATAAATGGAAGGGAACTTTTTGAAAAGACAGTTAAATTTGCAGAATATGCCAGAAATGAAATTAATAAACTAGGTGGATATTATGCCTATGGGAAAGAACTGATTGATGGAGATTCGGTTTATGACTTTGATACGACAAAATTATCTGTGTATACAAAGGATATTGGGCTTGCTGGAATTGAAGTTTATGATATTTTGCGGGATGATTATGAAATTCAGATTGAATTTGGAGATTTGGGAAATATTTTGGCGATAATTTCGGCGGGAGACAGAGGATTGGAAATAGAACGGCTAATATCTTCGCTTGCAGAAATTAAACGGCTTTACTCAAAAGACTCTACAGGAATGTTTGATCATGAATATATAAATCCTGATGTTGTGCTTCCACCACAAAAAGCCTTTTATTCAGAAAAGAAAATGATTCCGATAAAAGATAGTGCGGGTAAAATAAGTGGAGAATTTGTGATGGCTTATCCGCCAGGGATACCGATATTAGCACCAGGAGAGCGAATTACCGAGGAGATCATAGATTATATTGAATATGCAAAGGAAAAGGGATGTCTATTAACAGGAACTGAGGATATGCATGTTGAGAAGATAAATGTTGTTTTGGAGTGAAATTTTTGACGTAAAAACGCAGATAGTGTTTGCGAAATTCCAATTAAAATAAATGAAAGAAGGAAACAAAAATGGCTGACAGCAGATTTTTGAAATTTTTTAATTATATTTTGCTAGTTGAAGGAAGCTACTCTAATGATAAGAATGATAAAGGCGGGGAAACAAAATATGGCATTACTAAGGAACGAGCCAGAGAATGTGGATACAAAGGTAGTATGAAAGATTTAACAAAAGCAATGGCACAGAAAATTTATGAGGAAAAATATTATAAGGCTAGAAAATTGGATCAAGTGAAAAATGATAAAGTGGCACTAAGCATATTTGATTTTTCAGTAAATGCTGGAAGATATGGAATTAAAAAGGCTCAGGAGGCTGTGAACAAGGTTTATGGTAAAAATGTTGTGAGTGTGGATGGAGCAATTGGACCTCAGACCTTAAAATATTTAAATGAAGTTAATCCAGTTAAATTTTTGATAGTTTATCATAATTTACAGCGTGAATATTATAAGTCTCTTGCTAAAAATAATGCAACTCAGAATGATTTTCTAGCTGGATGGCTGAACAGAGTTAAGGTTAAGGAAAATTATTTGAGAAACGTTTAATGAGTGTAAGAAATAGAATAAAATTATAAACAATGGAAAAGTTGAGGAATTTATAAAAAAATTTTAAAGTACAAAATATTGGAAATGAAAGGTTAGATATTAAAAAAAGGTAATACAAATTGAAAGGAGTGTAGCAGATGGAATTATGGTACACAGAAGAACATACGAAAAATGTTCGTTTTTCTATAAAGATTGATAAGCAGTTAGTTAGTGCAAAAAGTGATTTTCAGAGAATTGATATTTTTGAGTCGCCAGAGTTTGGGCGATTTTTGACATTGGATGGATTTATGATGTTGACAGAAAAGGATGAGTTTATTTATCATGAGATGATAACTCACGTTCCTATGGCTGTAAATCCTAAGGCTAAGAAAATATTGGTAATTGGTGCTGGAGATGGAGGTACTGTTCGTGAACTTGTAAAATATGAACATATTGAGAGAATTGATATGGTGGAAATTGACAAGATGGTTGTCGATCTTTGCCGTGAATATTTATCTAAGACAGCGAATAAGCTGGATGATAAGAGAGTTCATATTTATTATGAGGATGGATTGAAATTTGTACGTTCCAAGGCAAATGAATATGATATTGTAATTGTGGATTCGACAGATCCGTTTGGGCCTGGAGAAGATTTATTTACAAGGGAATTTTATGGAAATTGCTTTAATGCACTAAAAGAGGACGGAATTCTTGTAAATCAGCACGAAAGCCCATATTATGAGGCAGATGCTAAAGCAACAGCAAGGGCAAACAAACAATTAAGGGCGGTTTTCCCATTTGCGACAGTTTATCAGCTGCATATACCGACATATCCATCAGGACATTGGCTATTTGGATTTGCTTCAAAAAAATACAATCCTGTAGAAGATTTGAAGGCTGATGAATGGAATAAGTTTGAGATAGAAACAACATATTATAATACAGAATTGCATAAAGGAGCATTTGCTTTGCCAAATTATGTGAAAGATTTAATAAAATAATTTAGAATGAAAACTAGAAGGAGAATTTATATGAGAAATAAAAATATACATACATTTATAGGGTGTGACAATGAATACGATGAGAGTAAAATTGCTATTTTTGGAGCACCATTTGACAGTACAACTTCGTTTAGACCAGGGACTAGATTTGCTTCGGCAGTTATGAGAAATGAGAGTTTTGGGATAGAAACTTATAGCCCTTATCAAGATAAGGATTTGGAGGATATTAAGGTTTTTGATGGAGGAGATTTGGAACTTTCGTTTGGAAATTCAGAAAGTACGTTGCAGGATATTCAGGATGAAACGGCAGAAATTTTGAAGGATGGTAAAATTCCGTTTATGATTGGTGGAGAGCATTCTGTTACATTGGGAGCTGTGAGAGCAGTTGCCGAGAAATATCCAGATTTGCATATTATTCAGTTTGATGCACATACAGACTTGAGAAATGAGTATTTAGGACAGTATTATTCGCATGCTTCTGTAATTAGAAGATGTTGGGACATTGTTGGAGATGACAGAATTTTTCAGTTTGGAATAAGAAGTGGGGAAAGAGATGAATGGAAATTTGCAAAGGAACATCTCCATACAACAAAATTTAATTTTGATGGACTTGATGAAGTTGTAGAAAAATTAAAAGGAAAACCTGTGTATTTTACATTGGATTTAGATGTACTTGATCCATCGGAATTTCCTGGAACTGGAACGCCTGAAGCTGGAGGAGTTACTTTTGTGGAACTTCATAAGGCAATAGAAAAAATTTCGCAGTTAAATATTGTTGGGCTTGACATGAACGAATTATCGCCTGTATATGATCAGTCTGGGCAATCTACAGCACTAGCTTGCAAACTGCTTAGAGAAATTTTGCTGTTTATTTATAAATAGTCTAGTTTGGTATTGACTAGGTAAAAAGGGAGGAATGTTAAATGAAGAAAAAACTGCCAATAGGAATATCAGATTTTAAAAAAATAATAGACGGAAATTACTATTATTTTGATAAAACAGAATTGATAAAAAGCATTATAGGAGAACCTGGCGAAGTTAAGCTGTTTACACGTCCGAGAAGATTTGGAAAAACACTTAATATGTCGATGATAAAATATTTTTTTGATATTGAAAGTAAAGATGGAAATAAAAAACTGTTTGAGAATTTAAAAATTTCTGAAAATGAGTATTTTGAAAAGCAGGGAACCGCTCCAGTTATTTCGATTTCTTTTAAAAGTTATAGTGAAAATAGCTGGGGAAATGGGTTTGAGATGATAAAAAATACAATTTCGGATTTATATGATGAATTTGAATTTGTAAAGGAAAATTTAAGCGCGAGAAAAAAAGAAAAATACGATTCAATTTTATTTAACAGAGCAACAGAAGCAACATGGAAATTATCCTTGTTGGATTTAACAAAATATCTATATGAGTATTATGGACAAAAAGTGGTAGTGCTAATAGACGAGTATGATCAGCCGATAATTAATTCATATGTGAAAGGCTATTATCAAGAAGCAATTAGCTTTTTTAAAACATTTTATGGGGTTGTCCTAAAGGATAATAATTATCTGGAAATGGGAATTATGACTGGGATTTTGAGAGTTGCAAAGGAAAATATATTTTCTGGATTGAATAATCTAAGGGTTCATACAATTTTAGACAATAGATTTACAGAATATTTTGGGATTACGGAAAATGAAGTTGAAAAGGCTCTTAAAGATTTTAATTTGGAGTTTGAATTGCAAGATGTTCAGAAGTGGTACAATGGATATTTGTTTGGAGATATAGAAATTTATAATCCGTGGTCGATTATTAATTTTCTGAATGATGAAAAATTAAAACCGTACTGGGTAAATACGAGTGGAAATGAATTGATAAAATTATATTTAAAAAAACTGAAAAATGAGATTTTTGATGATTTTTCAAAACTTTTGAATAGAGAAGAGATTTATAAACGAATAAACGAAAATATGACTTTTTCAAATCTTGAGTCAAATTACAGTAAAAATATATGGAATTTATTTTTTCACAGCGGATATTTAACACTGGGAAAGAAAATCGAAGATGATGGAATGTGCTATTTAAAAATACCGAATGAAGAAATATTGAAAATGTTCTCAGAAATGTTTATAGAAATTTATTTTGAAGATTATGAAAAATTTTTGTATATGTCAAATGCTTTGAGAGAAGGAAATATAAGTGATTTTGAGAAACATTTAAAAGAAGTTTTATTGGAAAATGTGGGAATATTTGATGTAAGTGGAATTTACAGAGAACAATTTTATCATGGCTTAATGCTTGGAATAATTTTGACTTTGAAAAATGAGTATGAAATAACTTCAAATAATTTTTCTGGGAAAGGCAGATATGATCTACTTTTGAAGCCTAAAAATCTGGAAAAAAGAAAAGAAGGGATTATTTTGGAATTGAAGGTTGTAAATGCAATGGAAAATTTGAGTGAAGATAAAATTTTTGAAAAGTTGGAGAATGAGTGTGATATTGCATTACAGCAGATTGAAGATAAAGAATATGATTCTGTATTGAAAAATGCTGGAGTTGAAAATATTTTAAAAATTGGGATAGCATTTTTTGGAAAAGAAGTTGTAGTTAAATTTGATAGAAATTATAGTTAATACTAAATCCTATTTAAATAAGAGTTTGTTACGAACTTTTCTAATAAAAGATATAAACCAATATTCTTATAATAGTTGAAATTTATTAAATATTCACTATTTAAATAGGGAAAGTATAAAATTATAAATTATTTTGCAAATTAAAAATACATTTATAAAAAATTTGCGAGTTTTGAGGTGTTTTTACAATGATTGACAAACTAAAAGAATTGGAAAATCTTGAGAATAAGTATAAAGAAATTAAGAGAATAAATTCGGAGATAGAATCAATAATTGCAAATATAAAAAATGAGGCTGGAATAAGCAGGGAAAAGGAACTTTTGGAAGAGAATGAAAGGCTGGCGAAGGATTTAAAGGCATTTCATGAAAAGATGAAAGTTAGGGAAGAGGAAATTGGAAGGCTTAAAAATAGTAATGCAGTGCTTATTGAGGAATTGAAGGAAGCGAAAAAGGTTAGAAAAAATAGTGAGATTGATAAGTTTCAGAATATTTTGGCTGAGAAGATGAAGGTGGAATTGGAAAGTGGAGTGACTAGAAGGCTTTCTAATTATGCAGAGGAAATGAAGAGAAAAGTCAAAATGCTGGAAAGAAATCTTTCTCACGAATTTTCAGAGGAAGCTGATTCATTAAGAGATGAACTCAAAAAAATTAATGAAAAAATTGGTGATTTTTTAGAGAAAAGTAATAGGAAAACTTTTGAAAATAAAACATTTCTTCAAGAAGAATCTTCAGTTTTTCATAATAAAATAAAAGAAGAAACGGCTTTGAAGGAAGGGGAATTTCTTTTTGAAAGAGAGAAAAAAAGATTTGTATTTGAAAAACTTATTGGACTTAAAGGATTTAACTTTTTAGGGATAATATCAATCTTTTTGGGAGTTTTTTTGGTATTTCGGACACAGTTTGCAAAAATTTTGGCAAATAATTATGTGAAAAGTTCGGCATCGTATTTGCTTGGGATGTCTTTTCTTTTTGCTGGAGAAAAATTTTATCAGAAAAATAAGAAGCATTTTGCAGTTGGGCTGATTGGCGGTGGAATTGGGATTCTTTATTTGACTACGCTTCTTTCTACGCTTTATCTCAAACTTTATCCAATGACAGCGGGACTTTTTATATCGGTAATACTGACAGGGCTGGTTGTGATTCTTTCATTGCGATATGATAGCCAGATAATTGGAGTATTATCGCTGATAGGAGGTTATCTTCCATACGGTGCTTATATTTGGGTGAATAGGAGCAATGTTCAGATTTATTATGTTTTGGCATATTCTTTGATTTTGCAGGGAATTGTGCTTGGGGTTTCTTGGAAAAAGGACTGGATATACAGCAAGATTTTTGGATTTGTTACAGGTGTAGTGAATATGACGGGGTTAGTTTATTATTTGAATCATAGTGTTCACGATAAGATTACGGCATTTTTCTACATCGTAATTTTTACAACGGCATACAGTTTCATTTTCCTAAATTCTCACAAAAAAGAAAACCGTCAAAGCAACATAATTGACTACATATTTCTAAGTTTAAATCTAATTGTAAAATTTTCATTGATTTACAGCCTATTTGACAATACAACACCAAGCTGGCTAAAAGCGGTATTAGTTGGAACAGTCGGAATAATTTATGGATTTTTTGGCGACAGGCTCAAGGACAACAAAGTTGCAAAAATCTTTTATATCGTGGCATTAGGAAGTTTTATCCTAATTATCCCGTTAATTGTGCCAGAAGAATTTGTTGTCGTTGCATGGGGTGCTGAAACTGCACTTTTATATTTCTTTTATAGAAAATATAAAAATAGAGAAATGCGATATGGAACGATTGCGATTTATCTAGTTTTGCTGGTAAGTAATTTGATTGTACGGGAAGAAAAATATTTGCTTGTGTATATTCAGGATTTGATGATAATATCTTTTTCATTTGTGCTTTATTTCCTGATAAAACAAAAAAGCTACAAGACGGAAGTTAGGATTTTAAATGGAATATTTAAATATCTGATTTTTACATATTCAATATTTTTTATAAATAAAGTTGTTTTTAATGTTGTTACTTCATTTAAAATGATAAATTATGGTGAAAATATATTTTTGAGTTTATTAGTTTCGCTTTTTGTTTTAAGAACAGTAACGTGTAAAGCGAAAAAATTACAAGATAGTTTTAGTTTGAAATTCTTGATAATAATTGAAATAATTTATTTGTTATTCATAAATATGATTAATCTTATCCTGTATTTTTTTGGTTGGAGTTCGGATATGGATATATTAATAGAAAGAGTAGCAATAAGTTATATATTTCCGTTCTTTTTGCCAATTTTAATAAATATATATTTATTTATGGTTGCTAAAAATGATATTCATTTATGCTTTTTCAAAAAAAATGAGAAAAAGCCGTTGTGGATACTGGGAGAATCAATATATTTCCTTTGTGTAGCAAATATTATTTTACGAATATACGAACAGTCAAATATGCTATTTTTAGGAGCTGGATTAGCTTTGGATATAGTTGGACTGCTATTATGTGGATATTTAGTCTGGAAAGGATTTAGAGTGCCGAATAGGAATGTTAGAAGAATTGGGCTTGGAATAGGAATATTTTTTGTGGCAAAAAGTTTTTTATGGGATTTCTTACGGTTTGATAATTCCTATAAGTTGATTGCTTACTTTAGTATGGGGGCTATTTTGATTGGAACTTCCTATATTTATCAGACGGCTTTGAAGAAGTTGGAGCAGGAAGTGAAAGAGAGTTTGAGTGACAGGAATTTTGGGAAAGGTGAGAAAAATGAAGAAAATAAATAAAATAATATTGTTTTTATTTTTAATAACAATTATTCAACTTTTTTCCAGCCAGTATTTTAAAACTATAAAAATAACAGGAAAGTCTGCATACAAGCAATTTTTTCTAACAGAGGATATTTATGAGAACAGTAAAAATAATCTTGGAGATATACGGATAATTGATAAGAATGGTAAAGAAGTTCCTTATGTTATCGAAACTGGAAAAGAGCAGAAAAAGCACAGCGAAAAAATTGTAGCAAGGGCAAAAATAGATGAAGTATTGACGAAAAAGGATAAAATGGAATTTATTGTAAAATTTAATTCTGACAGTTCGTTAAAGGATATAATTGGAAACAGGCTTGCGTTGATTCCTTCCAAAAATTTTTACAGCGAATATACTTTGCTTGGAAGTAATAACGGTACAGACTGGGAACAGATAACTTCGGGAGAAATTTATAAGACACCTGATAAGTCAAACTTGACAATCGAATTTTCAGAAAAAAGATATGAATTTTATAAAATTGTAACGCCGTTAGATAAAGGAAATATCTTTAGTGAAGCAATTTTGAAATTGTCAAATAATGAGGCTGGAAAACTTAAAACTGTAGGGACAAAATTGGATTATAAAATTGAGCAGGAAGGAAAAAGTACAATTTTGAAAATCAAGAGCAAGTTTTTGCCGTTAAAAAATATTGTTCTGGATGTGGAAGATGAATTTCAGAGAAATTATACTGTAAGAAGCGGAGATAATTTTTATGCAGAAGGGATAATTTCTAAAGTTGGAGAAAAGTCAAATTTGATGATAAATTTAGAAAATGTTTCAAAATTGTCTGAAATAATCGTTGAAATACAGAATGGAGATAATTCACCGCTCAAAATAAAAGGAGTAACAGGAAATTACGTTCCAGACAGAATTGTGTTTAGGGCTACAGAAGGGGAAGATTATAAAATAACCTTTGGAGATGAGAACTTGAATAAGCCTGAGTACGATATTGCAGAATTTGCTGATTCAATAAAAGAACGAGATGAAGTTTTTGTAGGAAAATTGGAAAAGGCAGATGAAAAGAAAGTTTCAAAGCCAAGAGATTACACGGTTTATTATAATGTTTTTATAGGGGTGGTTGTGGTAATATTAATTGGATTTATGGTAAACAAAATAAATAAAAATAAAAAATAGAAGAGGAGAATGAATTATGAGTATTGTATTTATTTTAATAGGAATTTTAGTAGTTTTGGTTTTAATAGGAATGGGGATTTATAATAAATATATCAGACTAAAAAATCTGAATGAGGAAGGTTGGAGTGGAATAGGCGTATATTTGCAAAAAAGGCTGGATTTGATACCAAATCTTGTTAATACTGTTAAAGGTTATGCAACACATGAAAAAGAAACACTGGAAAATGTGGTAAAATTAAGAAGTCAAATGGTGTCTATTGATACAAAGGATATTGATAATATTGAAAAAATTCAAAAACTTGAAAATGAAATGACAAAAACGTTAAGATCAATAATGATGTTACAGGAAAATTATCCAGACTTGAAGGCAAATGAAAACTTTCTGAGCCTGCAATCTCAATTGACTCAAATAGAAACAGAAATTCAAAGTTCAAGAAAATATTACAACGGAACAGCAAGAGACAGAAATACTTTTGTGGAAACTTTTCCAAATAATATTTTTGGTGGAATTTTTGGATTTAAAAAAGCTGAGTTCTTTAATGCTGTGGAAGGAGCAGAAAAGGCTCTAGAAGTTAAGTTTTAAAAAATTTTAGTAAAATTATCGTAAAGGAAATAACTTTATGGAAATAAGTTTGACTCAAATAATAATTTTATTGATAATGTTAATAACATTGGTGATTTATAGCTATATTACGTGGAAAAAATTTGGGAAGAATTCTGTTGATGAAATTATTTCGGTGTCAGAGCCGCCTAAAGAAATTTCAGCAATGATGGCGGCTTATATGGATGGTTCAAAGCAGACAATAGATTTGGCATATCTTGGATTATTGGAACTAATAAGCAAAGAATTTGTAATAATTGAAGATTATGTTGATTTGAAAAATTATAAAGTGACAGAAGATGAACACGAAATAAAGAAAGATAAAAAGACTGTTGAAATTGTTGACATTGAAAAATATTATAGACAGATAACCAAGAAGAAGTATGGGTTCAATATGGGTAAAATCAATGATTATGGATGTAGGCAATGGGAACTTTCAGAAGAAGAGAGAATGATTTTAGAATTTTTGATTGAATACGACAAGGAGAGTATTCTTGGGTATAAAAACCCTATTATGAACCAGCTTCTTAAAATTCTTGAGGTTTTGAAGGAAAAATTTGATGGGAGAGGAAACTACGCTTTCTTGTATTTAATTGGAATAAAGTCTATAAATAGGGAAAAATGGGATAAAAGGTTTTATAATTCAAATTGGAAGTTAAAAATACTTTACATAATTATAATATTTTTATTTGGTATTTTACTTTTTATTTTTGAAGGAATGAATGCGATTGTGCCATTAATTGTTCTTTTTCCAACATTTTTCTGGGCAATACTTTTGTCAAATATACTTTTTTTAATTTTAAAAACTAAAGCATTTCCGGTATTGATAAAATTAATGATTTCTCTTTTAATAGGGGTATTCTGTGGTATTGTGTATTTTTCGACAGGACTTATGTTATTTCCTTTTGGAATAGCAGGAGTGGTTATAACCTTGGTAACAATTTTACTTGTGCTTTATTTTAGGAATATTGGAAAGTTTACAGATGGAGGGGCTAGGATAAAAAAGGACTTGGAAGGATTTAAGATGTACGTAAAAAGTGGAGAAGTTAAAAAGTTTAATGATGTAGAAGAGTTGATTTCATATTTTAAAAAGATTTTACCATTTTCACAAGCTTTGAAAGTACAAAAACATGTTGTAGAAATGATAAAAAAATCTATAGAAATATCAGGGCTTGAGGATAAAAAGGAATATATTGAAAATACACTTAATATATTTATTTATAAAAATGATAAATTTATGAAATCATTTGGGAATGAGATATTTGCAAAAGAAATATTGGAAAAAGCTTCTAATGAAGCATTGGAAGGAAATTATTATGAAGAGTTTTAGCAACCGAAAATTAAACAGTATTTTTTCAATAATGTTTGTATTTTTTACACTATTTTTCTTAAATGCAAAATCATTAATTGCTGAAAAAATAACGAATTATGAAGTTACAGTTCAGATGAATAAAAATGGGACTTTGACAGTAAATGAAGTAATTGACTATGAATTTGACGGTGTGGCAAAGCACGGTATTTATAGGGATATTCCGTTACGTTCAAAGAAAAATGGCGTGGATATTTACAAATCTTATATAAAAATGAATTCGATAAAGAGAAACGGTATTTCTGAAGAATACTCTACGAAACTTTTTGATGAAGGTATTAGGTATAGGGTTGGTTCTGCAGACAGATTTGTGGAAAATGGCGTAAATAGATATGAATTTAATTACGTGATTTATAATGCAGTATTTGAAAAAAACGGAATTTATCAGGTTTACTTTAATGCAATTGGTCAATTTTGGCAAGTTCCTATTGAAAAAGCTACGGTAAATATAAAATTTGGAAATGGAGAACCTGTTTTAAAAAATGAAATTAGGCAATTAGATGTTTTTACAGGTGAATATGGACAAAGCGGAAAAGATTATATTACAAATTTGAATAATGGAACTGTTGAAATTAAAACAAATAAGGTTTTAGAGGCATATAGCGGATTAAGTTTTCGTCTGAATTTAAAAACAGATAATATAAGCCCAACATTTTGGGATAAATTACAGACACTTTATTATGCTCATCCTTTAATTGCTGTAGGACCGATTATAATAATAATTCTAGCAATTTATGGATTTGTAACGTGGTATATATTTGGAAGAGATGTAAATAAAAAGGCAATTGTTCCTGAATTTAACATACCAAAGGACATTTCAGCCATGTATGCGGCTTACATCAATGGAGAAAGAGAGCCAAAAGAAATACTAACAATCGGAGTGCTTTCATTACTTTCTAAAGGTTATGTTGAAGCTAATGACGAAGAAGGTAATGGAAGAAATGTAGAATATACATTGTCTGACAGTAGAAAAAATAAACCTGAATTAGCAGAAGAAGAAAAGATTGTTTTTAATGCTCTTTCTGATAATGGATATATATTTAAAAAAGAAAGAAGTCTTTACGATGCTTCAAATAAAATATTAAAATCATTTGAAAAAGAGTATAAAAAGAAAGTTTACAAGGATAATAACATTTTTAATATTGTCTTTATTGTCGGTATGATTATAGTTTTTATGATTTCATCAACTGCAAGCAGCGGAACGGCAGGTATTTCTGATGGCATTTCTGGAGTAGTTTCTCTAGTTATGGTTGCTATTTTCTTTGGAATAGTACTAAATACGATTTTTTCAATTATCAATAATATTTATGGAAATAATAGCAAATTTTTAAAAATTATTAAGTGGATAGCAGTATTATTCTTTTCATTAATATATGGAGTTTTAAATTTCATTATAATTGGAATAATTATGGCAATGTATGTTGTTTATTCAAAAATAATTGGAAGATATACTGTTGATGGAATGAGAAAAAAAGAATACTTGGATGGCATGAAAATGTACATAAAGACTGCTGAAGCAAATCAGATTATGAAATTTAACGATGTAGATGAGCTGGTAGCCTATTTTAAAGGAATATTACCTTATGCAGTAGCTCTCGGTGTAAAGAATGAAGCAGTAAAACTTATGAAGAATACAATAAAACTTTATGATTTTGATGAAAGTACATATTCTTACATAAATAGAGGAGTACATTTTAATTCATACAATAATTACTTTTTATCAGATATGATTTCAAGAGGTTATAATAATGCATATAATAAAATAGCAGAAGAAAGATTCAGTACTTTGAGAGAAAACTCTAGAAATTCGAGCGGAAGCGGTTTTGGCGGAGGCGGATTCTCAAGTGGTGGAGGCTTCTCTGGCGGAGGTTCCGGTGGAGGAGGTGGAGGAAGCTGGTAGAAATACTGGCTTTTTTTCTTGTTGTAAAGTATTGTTTTTTAGTTTATAATATTGGTATAAATATTATTTTTTTGAATTTGTGCAAGAATTAAATTGAAAAAATATGAAGGAAACAGAGGGGATGAAAAATGGGAAATAAAAAGCGATTACCGATAGGAATGTCTGATTTTAAAAGAATAATAGAAGAAAATTACTATTATGTTGATAAAACAGGATTGATTAGCAGTATTTTAAAAGATGGAGCAAATGTAAATCTATTCACTCGTCCAAGAAGATTTGGGAAAACACTTAATATGTCAATGATAAGATATTTTTTTGATTTTGAAAATAGAGAAGAAAATAAGAGACTGTTTGAAAATCTTAATATTTCAGAAAGTGAATACGCAAGTGAGCAGGGGAAATATCCAGTAATATTTGTGAGTTTTAAGAATATTGAGGAAGATGAGTGGGAAGATTGCTATTTTGAAATAAAAAATTTGATAAGTAATATGTATGATGAGTTTAGTTTCATAAGAGAAAATTTGGATGAAAGAAAATTGTATGAATTTGATAATATATGGTTTAAACGAGATGGGGCAGATTGGAAAAATTCTTTAAAAAATTTGACAAAATATCTGTATGATTATTATGGGAAAAAGAAAGTTGTCGTTTTGATTGATGAATACGATACTCCGATAATTCAGTCATATCAAGCAGGGTACTATAAAAAGGCAATTTCGTTTTTCAAAAGATTTTACGGAGAAGCCTTGAAGGATAATGAATATTTGCAATTTGGGATTATGACAGGAATTTTACGGATTGCAAAAGAGGGGATTTTTTCAGGGCTGAACAATTTGAAAGTAAATACAATATTTGGTGAAAAATATTCTGAGTTTTTTGGGCTTACAGAAAATGAAGTTATAAAAGCTGTGAAATATTATGAGCTTGAATATGAGCTGGAAGAAGTTAAGAAATGGTATAATGGTTATCAATTTGGAGATACTGAAATTTATAATCCTTGGTCAATTATTAATTTTTTGTCGGCTAGGCAATTACGTCCTTATTGGATTAGTGTTTCAGGGAATAAATTGATAGATGAAATGCTTGATGAAGGGAATAAGGAAATATTTGATGATTTGGAGAAATTATTTAATAAGGAGAAAATTTACAAGGAAATAAATGATTATTCTGAATTTACTTTTGATACGGATGATATATGGCAATTATTTCTGTATGCAGGCTATTTAACGATTGGCGGGGAAAAAGTGGATAATGAATATCCTATAAGGATACCAAATAACGAAATACTGGAGTTTTTTGAAAACAGGTTTATTGCCAGATTTATTAAAAAAACTCAAAAATTTACAAATATTATAAAAGACTTGAAGAAAGGAAAAATAGAAGAATTTGCAAAAGGACTTCAAGATGAAATACTATCTTCATTAAGCTATTTTGATACAGATAAGGACGAAAAATATTACAAGATATTTTTAATAGGGATTTTCATAGTCTTAGGAAATGACTATATTAGGCTTTCTGAAAGGGAAAGTGGTTATGGAAGAGCTGATTTGGTACTTGAACCGAAAAACAAGGAAAATCCAGCATATATTTTTGAATTTAAAGTGGCAGGCAACGAAAAAGAAATGGACAATTATGCGATGCAAGGATTTGGACAGATTAGAGAGAAAGAATATGATGTGGAACTGAAAAATCGTGGAGTTAAAGAAATAATCCATATTGGAATTGGATTTTACAGAAAGAAATTGAAAATGAAGTATGAAAGAGTGAATTTTTAGTTTTAGGAGTTTAGATGTGGGAAATATGGATTTTATTATAAAAATTTTGGAAATTATCATAGTTGTAGTTGTTACAGTGTATTCTGTCTTAACTTGGTATTTTTTTGGAAGAGATCCGAAAAGAAAAGCTGTTGTTCCTGAATTTACAGAGTCAGATTATATTTCTGCAATGTTTGTGGCTTATATTAATGGCGAGAGGGATTCAAAGGAAATATTGAAAATTGGAATGTTGTCTTTAATACTGAAGGGATATATTTCCGAAGTTGATGAAGATGGTACTGGAAAGAGAAAATATATTTTGAATAAGAAAAATAGAGATAATCTGAAATTGAGAAAGGAAACTTTATTTCAAGAGGAAAATAATTTGCTGGATGTTCTTTCGGAAAATGATTTGTTTGGGAATAAACTAGGAATTATTGGATTTAAAAATCGAATTGTTCATTTTTTGGAAAAGAAATATAAAATGATGATTTATAAAAATAATTACTCATATTTTATTCCATTTATTTTGGGAATAGCAATTTGTATGGCTTTTACATTGTCAAAATTAATGCAGAAAGATATTGCAAGTTCGATGATTCTTACAATTTTTATATTTGGATGGTTAGCATATGTATATAGCATGCAGAGAGGATTACTGAAATTTTTATATGTAACAACTACTGTGGGCGGGTTTATTGGCGTGATATTGTATGCGGATATTTTTTCTGGAATAATTTTGTTAATTTTAGGGATAATGTTTTTGATATATGAAAAGGCAATAGGAAAATATACAGTTTCGGGACAGCGAAAAATGGAGTATATTGAAGGTTTAAAAATGTATTTTGAAACTGCTGAAAAAAATAAAATAGATAAATTTGAAAAAGAAGAAGAAAAACTTAATTATTTTAATAGAATATTTCCTTATATTATCGCACTTAAAGTGGAAGATGAAAAAATAGGAATTTTTAAGGATTCTTTGGATTTTTTAAATATAATGGGAAGTTATGCTGAAGCTCAATATTATGTTAATGAATATGTAGATAGAAAATTTCCGATTTTTAGAAAAAAATATATTTTTTGGTAAGATAAGTAGATGATTAGAAAAGTAAAATGTATTTTAGAATTAAAATAACAAAATTTTATAAATTATAAAATAATGAAATGAAAAAAAGGAGAAGAAAGTTAAAAATGAAAATAGTATATTTAGATAATGCCGCAACTACAAAAATGTCAGACAAAGTGATAGAAGAGATGACAAAATCATTTAGTGAAAATTATGGAAATCCGTCTTCTGTGCATTCATTGGGACAACGGGCAAAATCAGCTGTGGAAAGGGCAAGACATATTATAGCACAGAATTTGAAGGTTGAAACAACTGAAATTGTATTTACATCTGGTGGAGCTGAAGGGAATAATCTTGCAATAAGGGGATTTTTAAAGGCGAACAATGATAAAGGAAAACATATTATAACATCTAAGATTGAGCATTCTACGATTTTAAAAACCTTTGAGCAGCTGGAAAATGAAGGGTATGAAGTTTCGTACATTAGTGTTGATGAGAATGGAGTTGTGAATATTGAGGAGTTAAAACAGCAATTGAGGGAAGATACTGCTCTTGTTTCGATAATGTTTGTGAATAATGAAACTGGAGTTATTCAGCCAATTAAGGAAATTGGGGAAATTTTGGAAGAGAGAAATATATTTTTTCATACAGATGCTGTTCAGGCAATAGGGAAATTGGAAATTTTGCCAAAAGAATTGAAAATAGGAGCTTTGACGGCGACAGCTCATAAATTTTACGGGCCTAAGGGAGCAGGATTTGTATTTATTGATAAAAAATATTCGGTTGAAAAGGAAATCTGGGGCGGTTCGCAGGAAAGGAACAGACGGGCTGGAACAGAAAATGTTCACGGAATTTTGGGACTTGGTGTGGCACTTGAGGAAGTTTATGAAAATTTGGAAGAAATATTAGAAAAAGAAGAAAAACTGCAAAATTATCTAGAAAATAAATTGAAAACTGAAATTGAAAAACTTGGAAAAAAAATAAAAATAAATGGAGAAAAGGCCAATAGAATAAAAACAACAACGAATATATACATAGAAGGTGTGGATATTCAAATGCTGCTGGTAGCACTGGATTTAAGAGGAATCTGCATAAGCGGCGGTTCTGCATGCATGTCAGGTTCGCTTGAAAATTCACATGTTTTGAAGGCTATGGGACTTACTGACGAGGAATTGAAAGGTTCATTTAGAATTAGTATTGGTAAAGATACGACTATTGAAGAAATAGATTATTTTGTAGAAAATTTAATTGAAGTTATTTAAATATAGAATTATAAAACAGATTATCAGATAGTTTTAAAAAAATAAGAAAGCAAAATTTAACAAATTGTTAGTAGAAAGGAAATTAAAATGAATAATATAAAAGCGATATTTATGGATTTGGACGGAACGGTGCTGACAAGTGAGCATAAAGTTTCGGAAAATTTGATAAAAAAATTGAGAGAATTGGAAGAAAAGGGAGTGAAAACATTTATTGCAACTGGGAGAACCTTTATTTCATCAAAGCCCTTTGTGGAAATGCTGGGTATAAAAAATCCAGTAATTAATTATAATGGTGGGAGAGTTACAAATCCGTTAAATAATGAAGTTATCTTTGAGAAACCTGTTGAGGCGCAGGATGTTAAGGAACTTATTAAAGTTTCAAGAGAAAAGGGGATTCATTTAAATTTATATATGGATGACAAGTTATATATTGAAAATGAAACAGATGAAGGTAAAAAATATTCAGAAAGCGTGGAAATTCCATATTATGTGAAAAATTTTGACGAATTTATTGGAAAAACTTCTACAAAAGCGTTATTTATTGCAGAAAATTCGATTTTGCTGGAGTTAAAAAAGGAATTGGAAGAAAAATTGCCACATATTAATTTTGTATTTTCAAAACCACATTATTTAGAATGCTTGAATAATGAAGTAAATAAAGGGCTGGCAATAAAGGAGCTATTGAAAAAATATAATATTTCTCCAGAAGAAACAATGGCATTTGGGGATCAGTGGAATGATTTGGAAATGTTGAAGTTTGTGAAATATGGGTATCTTATGGGGAATGCTACGGAAGAATTGAAACAGGAATTTTCAAAAGATAAAATTACTTTATCGAATGATGAAGACGGGATTTATGAAGTGATAAAACAACTTTAGGTATTTTTATAAAAATAGAAATTAGGTAGAAATTATGGGAAATAAATTTGTACATTTGAAATTGCATACGGAGTATTCACTGCTTGAAGGAGTAGGAAAAATAGATGAATATGTTGAAAAGGCTAAAGAAATTGGAATAAAAGCACTTGCAATTACCGATACTTCGATGTTTGGGGCAATTGAGTTTTTTAAAAAGTGTAAAAATGCTGGAATAAAGCCGATTATTGGACTTGAGGTGTTTCTTGATGGACTGGAGAAAGTGGGGGAATTTTCGCTTACTTTGCTTGCTAAAAATCAGAATGGGTATAAAAATTTATCAAAATTGTCGTCAATTTCATATAGCAGATTTACACGGAATCGGAATAAAATTAAGTATGATGAATTGAAAAAATATTCAGATGACTTGTATATTTTGTCAGGTGGCATAAATAGTGAGGTTGTAAAAGGTATTCTGGATTTGGAAAATACTCAGGTTAGAAGGGTTATTGAGAAACTTGGTAAAGATTTTGGGGATAATTTTTTTATTGAAATTCCTGCTGTGGAAAGGTTGGAAAAGGCTAGGAGAATGCTTTTTGACATTGTGCGTAAAAATAAATTTGACAATTTTGTTATTACGAATGATGTTTATTATCCGAATAGAGAAGATGCGGTTTTGCAGAAAATTGTAGAGTCAATAAAAGAGGGAAGCAAAATTGATACAGAAAAATCGGAAAATAGTGAAATTTTGTATGATGATCTATATCTAAAATCTGAAAATGAAATAGAAAAAATTTTTGAAAATAAGGAATATAGCGAATTTTACGAAACTGGAATTAATAATGTGGAAAAAATTGTGGAAAACTGCAATGTTGATTTTGAGTTTCATCATTTTAAATTTCCAAAATATTCGTTGCCGCAAAATATAAGTGAAAAGGAGTTTTTACGAAATTTAGTATTTGAGGGACTTTTTCACAAATATCTGAAAAAATCTGTTTCAGATTCTGAAAAATTGCAGCTGGATAAAAATTTTGAGATAATTGAAAAAGAGATTGCAAAAGATGAAATTGCTGGACAGAAATTGAAAGAAGTTAAAATTCGGGAAGAATTATTAAAGAATAATTTGGAAAATGTTTTGAAGCGTGCAGAGTATGAGCTAGAAACTATTGATAAAATGGGATACAATGGATATTTTATCATTGTCTGGGATTTTATAAAATTCTCACGTGAAAATGGGGTTTATGTTGGACCTGGAAGGGGTTCTGCGGCTGGAAGCATTGTTTCGTATGCCTTGAATATTACCGAAATTGATCCGCTTGAGTATAATTTGATTTTTGAGAGGTTTTTGAATCCTGAACGTATTTCGATGCCTGATATTGACATAGATTTTGATCAGGAACAGCGGGAAATTGTCATAAATTATGTGGTGAATAAATACGGGGCAGAATATGTGGCACATATTATTACGTTTGGAACGCTAAAGGCAAGGCTTGCGATTCGTGATGTGGGGCGTGTGTTAAATGTTTCGCTTGTAAAAGTCGATAAAATTGCTAAAATGATACCGTTTAATACGGAACTGAAAGATGCTCTGAACAATATCCCTGAAATTAGAAAAATGTATGAAACTGACAGGGAAATAAAAAGAGTGATTGATTATTCGCTAAAATTAGAAGGAAAAGTACGGCATGCTTCTGTTCATGCGGCTGGAGTCGTTATTTCCAAAGATGTGCTAAGTGATGAAATTCCGACTTATTCTGATGGGAAAACAAAGATTGTTTCGACGCAGTATCAGATGAAGGAACTGGAAGAGCTGGGAATTTTAAAAATGGATTTTCTTGGCTTGAAAAATCTTACGATTTTGCGGAAAACTGTGGAAAATATTGAGAAAAGAAGAAAAATAAAAATAGATTTAAATGATATTTCGCTAAATGATGAGAAAACTTATGAACTACTTACAAATGCTGATACAATGGGAGTTTTTCAATGTGAGTCGGCTGGAATCAGAAGCCTTATGAAAAAAATGAAAATTGAAAAATTTGAGGACATAATCGCATTGCTTGCACTGTATCGTCCAGGACCTTTGCGAAGTGGAATGGTGGATGATTTTATCAATGTGAAAAATAACAGGACTGAGATAAAATATATTGATGATTCCCTAAAATATATACTTGAAGAAACTTACGGGATAATTCTGTATCAGGAGCAGGTTATGAAAATCGTGAGTGAAATGGCAAATTATTCGCTTGGGGAAGCTGATGAGCTGCGGCGTGCGATTGGAAAGAAAAATCCTGAACTAATGAAGAAAAATCGTGAAAAATTTGTAACAAATGCTCAAAAAAACGGAGTTTTATCGAAAAAAGCAAACGAAATTTATGATTTAGTGGAAAAATTTGGTGGATATGGGTTTAATAAGTCGCATTCGGCGGCTTACGCCTTGATTGTTTACTGGACAGCGTATTTTAAGGCAAATTATCCATTGGAATTTTTTGCTGCGATAATGACAACCGAAGTGCATAATCTAGATAGATTTGTTGTTTTTGTGAATGAAGCGAAGGAAAAGGGGATTAATATATTTTTACCAGATGTGAATTTGTCTGACTATGATTTTGAAATTGAAGAAAATCAGGCGGATAACGAAAATTTTGGAAAGTCTGGAATAAGATTTGGACTTTTTGCGATAAAAGGCGTGGGAGCAGCTTTAATTAATGAAATAAAAAAAGAACGAAAAAACGGAAAGTTTGTTTCCTATAAAGATTTTGGATATCGGATGAAGCAAAACGGAATTACAAAAAAACAGCTGGAATCGCTAATTTTATCGGGAGCATTGGATGGACTTGATGGAAACAGGTTTGAAAAATACAAGTCTATTGACAAAGTTCTAGAATACAGCCAGAAAAAATATGAATCTGAAGAAGATTTGCAAATGATTTTATTCGGCGGTAAAAAAGAAATATCAGTTGACTTTCAGATGGAAAAAAGCGATGAATTTCCCCAAAAAGTATTGCTTCAAAATGAAAAGGAATATTTGGGAATCTATGTTTCAAGCCATCCTTTAAATGAGAAAAAAAATCTGATAAATATAATTTCCCATAACAAAATATCAGAAATTTCTCAAAAAGAGCTAAAAAAAGTACGAATTATCGGAATAGTAAAAAATGTAAAAAAATTTGCAACACGGGCTGGAAAAGAGCCAATGGTAAAATTTGAAATGGAAGATTTTCAAAAAAGCATTGAAGTAATCTGTTTTCCAAGAGAATACATAACTTTTGGCTATAAAATTACGGAAGGGCAGATTATGGTGCTGGAAGGAATTGTAAATTCCGAGCAAAATAAAAGTACAGTCATTTTAAACAACATTTGCAACATTGAGAATCTGGAAGAAAACAAGAATCTGAAATTATACATCTTAATTGATGAAGAAGTGAAAGAAAAAAATCAGGAATTGAAGCAGATTATTTTGAAAAATAAAGGTGACAATCAAGTATTTTTAGCATTTAAAACGAATGAGAAAAAAGAAGTTGTAAAACTATCTGAAAAATATAATGTGAACTTGTCGCTTAAGTTTATTAGGAAAGTTGCGAAATTGGTGGGAATTGAGAGGATAAAGTTGAAATGAGAAAAAAATTAAAGGAGTTGAGATATGTTTTTTTGGAATAATAAGAAATTGAAAAAATCTTTTGAAATAGTATTAGTAATGATGATATTTTTTGCAATAAACATTGTAACATTTTCTGAAAAGTCAGAATTTTTGGCAATTGGAAATTTGAAAATTGTAAGACAGGAGCCGTTAGTTATAAAGAGGGAAGATTTGAATATTACAATTGAGAAAAATAAAACAATAAAGGTTGAGAGTGTTTATACATTTGAAAATGTTGGGAATTATAATGTGAAATCCACGTTTATGTTTTGGCTGGATACGAATATTGAGAAGAGTTTAAAAGAGGATTTTAGTAATAAAAATACAAATAATCGAGGAAAATTTGTAAAAAATATAAAGTTTTTGACAGATTATAAAAAGGCACAAAATTTGAGAGCAGTTATAAAATTTGATGAAAATATTTATGAAAGTCAAGTTACAGATAGTATCCAGCGTGAATGGTTTGCCATTTCAAAGGTTATTCCGTCGATGGAAGAAGGAAAAATCGCTGTTTATTATGATTTGGTGAATACAAAATTTTCAAGAAATAAGGATTTTGTGTACAGTTTTGAGCTAGTTGACAATTTTTTTAACAAAAATAAGGCAGAAATATTGTATGTAAATGTTTATAACAAATCAGATTTAAAAATTGACAGTATAAATTTTAAAGATTATGAATTTAAGAATATCAGTAAAAATAGTACAAAAGAGCATTATGAACTGCTAGAGAGTGGAGTAAATCTGGATGGAAAAATTTCAATAAAATTTAAGTAGGGTAAATATTGGTAATTTTGCCTGAAATGTAGTAAAATATACACAGATTAATTCAAATATAGATAGAATCATAAAAAGTGAAAAGAGGAAAAAATGAGAATTGTAGCAGGAACACTGAAAAATAGAAGAATAAAATCAAGGGAAGGAAGAGAAACCAGACCTACGTTAGAAAGAATAAAAGAGGCAATTTTCAGTATAATTGGAGAAAAAGTAGTAGATGCAAAATTTTTGGATTTGTATTCAGGAACGGGAAATGTCTCATTTGAAGCACTTAGCCGTGGTTCAAAAAGAGCGATTATGATTGAGGAAGATAAAGAGGCGCTAAGAGTAATTATTGAAAATGTGAATCATCTTGGAGTGGAAGAAAAATGTCGTGCCTACAAAAATGATGTTTTTCGAGCGATAGAAATTCTTTCAAGAAAAAATGAAACATTTGATATAATATTTTTGGATCCGCCTTACAAGGAAAATATTTCAACAAAAACGATTGAAAAAATATCAGAAGAAAATCTTTTGGAACCAGATGGAATTATAATTTCAGAACATAGCACATATGAGAAAATGTCGGATAAAATAGGTAATTTTGTGAAATACGATGAGAGGGATTATAATAAGAAGGTAGTTAGTTTTTATAGATTTGAGGATTAAAAAAAAATAAAAAAAAAAGGAGAAAAATAAAAATGGCAGTAAAAAAACAAAGTTATGAAGAAAATATTGCACAAATTGATGAAATTTTGGAAAAATTGGAAAGTGAGGAATTGTCACTAGATGATTCAATTTCTGAATACGAGAAGGCGATTAAGCTTATCAAAGACTCTGAAAAATTACTTGAAGCTGGGGAAGGGAAAGTTATGAAGGTGCTTGAAAAAAATGGAAAAGTGGAAATGGAAGAATTTGAATAAAGATTAAAGATAGATTTTTTTAAATATTTGAGTTCATACTAAATCCATTTAAATAGGGAATTTATTACAAACTTTTATAATTAAAGTATATAAACCTAATACTTTCAAATAATTAAAATATAATTTTAATTTTTTAAATATAGTCTAATATAAGCTAAAATGTCGTAGACTAGCCATAGGTTATTGCGTAGCAATCTTGCCACAATTTTAATTATCAGGATAAACCTTTACTGCAAGGTAAGGATTTTCGACAATGAGCAATCCTACGAAACAAAAAAAACATAGTAATTAGTTGAATAATTATGAAATAGTTAGTATAAAAATTTATTCCTATTTTCAAAAGGAGTTTAGTATCAGTTTTTAAGCAAAATAAAAATTTGAGTGACGGGGGATAAAATGTTACGGGAATATTTGGAAGAAAAAAAGAAGATTGTGGAAGACAGTCTGATAGAATTGCTTGAGAATTACAGAAATAAATATCCTGAAAAATTAGCAGAAGCAATGGAATATGCGGTTATGAACGGAGGAAAACGAATACGTCCTATTTTGATGTATATGATTTGTGATTTGTTTGAAAAAAATAATTCTGAAAATTATGATAAAGTCAGGGAAATTGCCATTGCACTTGAGTTTATACATTGCTATTCACTCGTTCACGATGATTTGCCGGCGATGGATAATGATGATTACAGACGTGGTAAACTTACAGTTCATAAAAAATACAATGAAGCAATCGGAGTTCTTGTGGGAGATGTACTTTTGACAGAAGCCTTTGGAATAATTGCAAATTCTAAAAGTTTAGGAGATAAAAATAAGGTTGAAATTATTTCGAAATTGTCTGAATATGCAGGATTTTTTGGAATGGTCGGAGGTCAGTTTGTGGATATGGAGTCTGAAAATAAGAAAGTGGAAATTGACACATTAAAATATATTCACGCTCATAAGACTGGGAAATTGCTGACTGCTGCAATAGAATTGCCGATGATTTCTTTGGATATTGAAGGTAAAAAGCGTGAAAAAATGGTAGAATATTCAAAATTATTAGGAATTGCCTTTCAGATTAAGGATGATATTTTGGATATTGAAGGCAATTTTGAGGAAATTGGTAAAAAATCCAATGATGTCCAAAATGAAAAGACGACTTATCCTAGTATTTTTGGACTTGAAAAAAGCAAAAAATTACTTCAGGAATACTTGGAAAAAGCAAAAAAGATTATTGAAGATGAGTTTGAGGGCAATCAATTATTTTTGGAATTAACTGATTATTTTGGGAATAGAAAAAAATAATAAAAGACTTTTGACGACTTTTTAGAAATTAGGGGTGAAAATGAATAAAAAAATTGTATTTTATGTGGGGTGCTTAATTGCGTTAATACTTCCATTAATTAAAAGTGTTCATGCTTTTGCTTCGGGAATATCTCTTCTTATGGGAATTATTCTAGCAAGTTTTAGTTTAATTCTGGTTCCGAAAAATTTAGGGAAAATACGAAAACTTACGTTAAATTCAGCCGTTGTATTTTTTGGCTTTGGACTTAGCATAAGCAAGGTTGTTGCTGTTGGTAGCAAAGGAATTTTTCAGACTGCAATCAGTTTAATTTTAGTGATAAGTATTGGTTTAATTTTGGCAAAAATTTTTAAAATGGAAAAAAAATTATCACAATTAATTGTGTTTGGAACAGCAATTTGTGGTGGAAGTGCCATTGCGGCAACTTCTCCAGTAATTGAGGCTTCTGATGAGGATATTGCCTTGTCTACGGGGATAGTATTTATTTTAAACACAGTAGCATTGTTTCTTTTTGCATTTTTTATAAATTATTTTAAGTTAAATGCTGAACAAACTGGAATATGGACTGCATTAAGCATACACGATACCAGTTCGGTAGTATCAGCTGCAGCTTTTCACAGTACAGAAGCCTTGAAAATAGCTACAATTATGAAACTTACAAGAACACTTTGGATTATTCCGATAGTTATTGTTCTTAGTATTTTAAATAAATCTGAAAATAAGAAGATTAAATTTCCAATTTTTATATTATTTTTTATTTTAGCTTCAATTGTTGCGACGATAATCAATTTGCCAGCAATTTACAGTTTACTTACTCAAGTAGGGAAAATGATGCTATCTCTTGCACTTTATATGATTGGAACTTCATTAAATATTCAGGCTATAAAAAAAATGACTGGGAAAAATCTTTTGTATGGTATTACGCTTTGGATTTTTTCGATAATTTCAGGGTATATGATAATGATGTTTTTATAAAAAATGGTAATAAAAAAAGAGGAAGGAAATAAAATATTATGAAAATAAAAAAATTAGTAATGACAGTATTAGTATTATTAACTGTACAAATGTGTGGACCTGAACCTAAATTGGACTACAATGTTACAAAGAGTGAAAGTTACAAAATTTCTGAGAAAAAAATGAAAAAAAATTCTTTAGAAGTAAAAAAGGGTTTTGAAGCTGACACTGAGAAATACAAAAGTAAAACGAAAGAAGCGGCTAAAAGTTTTTTAGAAAAGACGGTAGAAAAAGCTACTCAAGGTACAGATGAAAGTTTTGCTGCTGAAATGTTAAAGCAAATGGCAGTTAATATGATAGAAAAAGGTATCGAGTATCAGAAAAATAAAATAGAAGAAATTAGATTTTTTAACGATGAGGAAGCGGAAATTACTCAAAAAGTAAAAGTTTTTAGCAACAATAATGACAGTTTTGCAAAACTTCAAAATGAATATGAGCTTTTCAAACGTGTTGCAGAAAAATTGCAATATAAAGATACGGAAGATATGATGTCCCAAATGGAGAAAATGGATAGAAAAGAAGTTTTTTCTAAACTTATGAAGGGTATAAGCGAAGTTATTGAAGATGAATTTAAAAAAGAGGAAAATTATACAGAGATGACTACAACTGTAAGTGTACGTAAAGTAAATAATACTTGGCATATAAAAAATCTGGATGAACAAATTAAAGCAGTGGATGTGTTATTTTCAAGTTTAGCGAACAGTATGTAAAAAATATAGAAGGATAGATAATTATGTTTATAGAAAAGGAAAATTATTTTTATATTGAAGAGTTTGAAAAATACGGTATTACAGCGGTTTATACAAAAAAAATTGCTGGAAATATGTCTGATTATTGCCCAATTGAAAATCAAATAGAAGGTATCCAGAAAAAAAATCGTGAAAAGTTATTAAAAGAGCTGAATTTAACAGATAAACAGGAAGTAATGGCTTTTCAGACACATTCTAACAATGTAAAAATTATTGATGAGGATACAACGAAATATTATTATGAAAAAGAAGAAGATATTGATGGATTTCTGACAAAAAGGAAAGACATTGCTATTTTTACATTTTATGCGGATTGTTTACCGATTTTTGTATATGATAAGGAAAATCAGGTTATAGGAGTATGGCATTCAGGATGGCCAGGAACGTTTAAGGAAATGATGAAGTCAGGGCTTTTGGAAATGCAAAAAAAATATGGGACGCAAGTAGAGAATGTGATAATGGCGTTAGGAATTGGGATTGGGCAGAAAGATTATGAAGTTGGAAATGAATTTTATGATAAGTTTGTAGAAAAATTTGGGAAAAGTAACAGAGAAATTGTGGAAAAATCATTTTGGTTTAATGAAAAAACAGGGAAATATCATTTTGACAATACAAAATTTAATGAACTTATGGCACTCAAACTTGGGATAAAACAGGAAAATTTGATTGTAGCAACTGAAAGTACATTTGATGAAAAATTTCATTCTTATAGAAGGGAAGGAAAAAACGCTGGAAGGGCTACGGCTATGATTAGTTTTAAATAAATTATACAAAAAATATGGGAGATAATAATGAATTTTTTAATAAAAATATGGATTGCATTTATTTTGGACTTGATTTTTGGAGATCCAGAAAAAATTACTCATCCAGTCCAAATTATTGGTAAAATGATTACATTTTTAGAGAAAAAATTATATGGGAAAAAAGGAAGCTTTGCTGGTGGAGCAGTTTTAGGTATTTTAGTAGTTGCAATTACATTTTTTGTAATGTATGGATTTGTGGAATTGACAAAAATTGTAAAAGTTTTGGAAATTTTGGAAATTTATTTGATGTATACAGTATTTTCGGTAAAATCACTGGCTCGTGAAGGAAAAAGAGTTTATAAAATTTTAAAATTAGGAAATTTGAAAGTAGCAAGGGAAAAATTGTCTTATTTGGTTTCAAGAGATACGGAAAAGATGGATAAAGTTATGATTATTAGAAGTACGATGGAAACTATTTCGGAAAATATGGTGGATGGCGTGATTGCACCTATGTTTTATATGTTTGTGGGTGGACTTCCGCTTGCAATGGCCTATAAGGCAATAAATACACTTGATTCAATGGTTGGGTACAAAAATGAGAAATATGCAAAGTTTGGTACATTTTCAGCAAAATTAGACGATGTGGTAAACTTCATTCCAGCTAGAATTTCTGGTATTTTTATAACAGCAGCAAGCTATATTTTGAGATACAATTACAAAAATGCATGGAAAATATTTAAAAGAGACAGAAAAAATCACGCAAGTCCAAATTCAGGACATTCAGAAAGTGCAGTAGCAGGAGCATTGGGAGTACAGTTTGGCGGAAAAGTTTCATACTTTGGAAAAGAAGTCGAAAAGCCTACAATAGGGGATAAGAAAAAGGAATTTAGATTAGAAGATATTAAAAAAAATATACTATTAATGTATGTTACAAGTTTTGTAGCGATATTTTGTTTTTCTGTAATTTATTTGATTGCAAATGGAATGTTTAATAGTATATTTAATTCAATTGTATATTTTATATTGTATTTTTTTGTTAATATGTTATTGTAATAAAATTATTTTTTAAATAATTTTTCAGTCCAGTAACATAGAAAATATGAAATTTTAAAATTCAATGTTCCAGTTCCGGTTGCCAGAAGATTTGTCAGTACGTGGCTTTCAAAATATTTCTGGCTTACTTTCCCAACTATAAACATTCCCGCACAAAATATTAACATTCTTTTCAAATATTCAACATTTCCACGTAATTTTCCCTTGTCTTGAAAGTATAAAATATTATGCACACCATTTACAAGTAAATTTATATTTATAGTAGAAATTATTGCTCCAACTAAATATCCAAAATAAAGTTCTACATAATTAAAAATTATTCCTAGAAAAAGGAGAAGTATCGCAATAAGAATAGAAATAATGTATGCTTTTTTTATATTTTGTGGCATTTTCTCCAACATTTTTATTCCTTTCACAATCTATAATTATTTTATGTTATTTACCTGCTTTATAAGTGACCAATAGCCAGAAATTGCTCCTATTATCAAGAAAACGATTAGGACAAGTGGCTGATCCGTTTTGAACAGATATTTTTTTAAAAGTAAATAAAAGCCTAGCATAATTAATATTGGTAACGCCAAAATATAAACCATATTTGTTGCAAGGGCAAAATATTTCATTAATTTACTGTTTTTTCTATTTTTTAATTCTTTTTCATTATTATGTCTGCCTAACTTTTTTTCTATTTCAAAAATCTTTTGTTTTCGTTTTTCTTCCTCTTGTGAAGTTTTCTCGTTATCAACTATTTTATTTTCATTTTCTAAGATTTCTTTTTTGTCTTCTAATTCCATAATATAACTTCCTTTTACACTTTTATTCAAATTTTTAGTTCATAAAATCAGTAAAATCTATAATTTTTTTAGTACAAAAAATATTCTGCTTTCTCCAAATTCACGATTAGAAGCAGTATCAAATATTTCAAAACCATTATTTTGAACAGTTTCCACAATCCATTCAGGCTCGTAAATAAATTTATGCTGCACTTCGTTGTATTTTCTGAATAAGTTATCATTTTCATTTTCACGAATAAACAAGTCAATTTCTACTAGATGTTTTTTCTCACTTAACTGTTCATGCCGCCAAATACTCGTATATTCAGGTTCTTCATCCAAAAATATATCATTTTCAAATATTTCCTCGAAAATATCTTCTGTTACAGCATCAAAAATTAAATATCCGTCTTTTTTCAAATTTTGATTACATTTTTTGATAAATTTTAAAAATTCCTTTTCATTTTTTAAATAATTTACCGTGTCAAAATTACAGATAATATAATCAACTTGTTGAATTTCATTATTTTCATTTATATTTTCATAATTTATAATGTTCTCTTTTACTAATTTGTAATTATTTATAAAATTATTTTTTAATAATTTTTTTTCAGACATTTCTAGCATTTTTTCTGATAAATCCACTCCGACAACTGTAAACCCATCTTTTAAAAATCGTAATATAAATTCCCCTGTTCCACATCCTAAATCAAGAATAGTTCCCTTTTTCTTAATAAACATTTGTAAAAATTTATACCATTCGTCATAATTTACATATTTCATAAAAATATCATAAATTTCAGCAAATTCCTTGTGCATTATTTTCCTCATTTCATTATTTTAATAATATACTCAAACCTATTTTAAATTAAACTGCTAAAATTATATAAATTTATGGTTTGAGTAAAATAGTCATAGCTTTTGAGTTTGTTTTTAAATAAGTTTTACTGTATTATAACATTTTTAATATAAGTTGTGAACTTCAAAAACAAAAAAATACACCTAAGATAGTTATTTCTTTGGTGTATTTTTAAGACAGAATATTTAATTAATCTACAAATAATAAATTTGTGATTTTTTCAATGTAAGGAATTTTAAATTCTTTTTCCAAGATTGATGAAGCAGTTGCAATAATTTGTAAAATAGTTAAAACGATAAAAATTAGAACGAATAAAATATTCCCAACGACTATAACAAAGTTTAACAATGATGATACTAGTAATAAAACTGTTATTGCTAATGTTTGTTTTGAATATGTTCTAACAAAATTATTTTCACTTTCTAAAATTAATGCAAAAATTGGAATGACTAATCCACCAATTAATGTAAAAAAACTTAAATTCACAAGAAAAGCTGCTGCGTTTGCTTTTAATCCAGCAATTGATTTTTGTTCACTTATTTTATTGTTCATAACTCCTCCTAATATATTTTTATATTTAAATTATTCCTTTTACTTAAAAGAATTTTAACACAAAAAATTTAAAAAATCAAATTTAAAATTACTTATATGAAAATTTTCTAGTAGTTCACAAATCATATTAAAAATGTTATAATATCAAATAGCAATAAAAAAGGGTGAGAACATTGAATATTACTTTATATAGAAAATATCGGCCCCAAAATTTTGATGAAATTGCAGGACAGGAATTTGTGTTGCGGGCGATAAAAAATTCCCTAAGAGAAAATAAGCTGTCACATGCGTACTTATTTACAGGGCCACGTGGTGTGGGAAAAACAACTATTGCAAGGCTTATTGCGAAAGGTGTGAATTGCTTAAATAGTGAGGATGTGACAGATAATCCTTGTGGGGAATGTGAAAATTGCCGTGAGATTTCTCAAGGGATTTCTATGGACATGATTGAAATTGATGCGGCTTCTAATCGTGGGATTGATGAAATTAGGGAACTGAAGGAAAAAATAAATTATCAGCCTGTTAAAGGAAGAAAAAAAATATATATAATTGATGAGGTTCATATGCTTACAAAAGAGGCGTTTAATGCACTTTTGAAGACATTAGAAGAACCACCGTCACATGTTATATTTATTCTTGCGACAACAGAGATTGATAAAATACCAGATACAGTTATTTCTAGATGTCAGCGGTATGATTTTTTGCCGATTGATAAGGAAGATATAAAAAAATTGCTAAAAAATGTGGCTGAAAAAGAAAATATTACAATTGACGATGAAAGTCTTGATTTAATTTATCGTAAGTCTGAAGGAAGTGCAAGAGACAGTTTTTCTATTTTTGAGCAAGTTGTATCAAATTTTAATAATGAAGAAATTGATATTACAAAGACGCAAAATGCTTTGGGAGTTGTGCCTGATGTAATTTTGGAAGAATTTTTAAATCTGATACGAGAAAGTGATAAAGAAAAACTTGTAGATTTTATTGATAAAATTTGGGAAGACGGACTTATAATCGAAACTTTTCTAAAAGATTTTTCATATTATCTGAAAGAACAGTTTAAGAAAAAAACTGACTTACCAGTAAATTTTCTGTTGGATACAATAAGTGCGATTTTTTTTACTTTAAATGAGTTTAAATATGAAGAAGATAAAAGACTGCTTGGCTATGTTTTGATTCACGAACTTTATAAAAATCAGAAAAATAATTCACAAAGTATAAATTCTAGTGAAACCATCTCTTCTTTTGACAAAAATTACATAAAAGAAGTGTCTAGCAATATTTATGAAAAAGTTATAAGCCAAATTTCAAAAAATCCCAAAATAGCAAGTTTGGCTTCTACAACTGAAACCCAAGAAAAAGAAAATATGGAAAAATCTCAAAAATCAGAAAGTACTACAAAAATTTATGATATTTCAATTTTTTCTAAAAATTGGGAAAAAGTGTTGCTGGGGATAAGAAAAGAAAGTGTGATGCTTGGAGCATTAGTAATTGAAAGTTTTCCAGATAGAGTGGAAAACGGCGTATTGCATATAAGATTTCCCAAGGAGCAGAAATTTCATAGTGAACAAATTTTACTGCCAGAGAAAAAGGCCAAAATTGAAAAAGTTATTAATCATATTTGTAATTCAGATATTACAGTTCATACTTTTCTCGAAAGTGAAAATTCACAAAATGAAGAAGACAAGTTTATGCAAAATGCAGTTAAATTTTTTGGTGGAGAGATTTTAGAAAAAAAATAATTTTAAATATAGTAAAACTGTTTTAAAACAAAACTCAAAAGTTATGACTATTTTACTCAAATCCTAAATTTATATAATTTTTAGTAGTTTAATTTTAAGTAGGTTTGAGTATATTTTAAAACATAAGAAAAATTTTAACATATTCAATAAAGCTATTAGCAAGGAAAGGAATGATAAATATGAAAATTAAAGTTATTTTGAAAGAAAATATAAAAGGTGTTGGGAAAAAAGATGAAATAGTAGAAGTTAAGGATGGGTATGCAAATAATTTTTTGTTAAATCAAAATAAAGCAATACTTGCAACACCTGAAAATATTAATAAATTGAAGGCAAAAAATGAAAAAATTCAGAAAAATCATGATAAAGACGTAAAAAACGCAAATGAACTAAAAGAATTTTTGTCAGAAAAAGAAATTGTCTTAAAAGTGAAGGCTGGAGAAAATAACAAAGTATTTGGATCAATTGGGGCAAAGGAAATTGTAGAGGCTTTGAAAGAACAGCTGAATGTTGAAATTGATAAAAAGAAAGTATCTGCCAGCTCAAAAGTTAAAGAAATTGGATTACACAATGTAGAATTAAAACTTCATTCTGAAGTTAAGGCAAATTTAAAAGTTAGAGTTGAAGCAAAATAATTTTAAAAAAGATATGAGATTATCAAATATATTAAAGTGCTGTATGTTTTAATTTTGATTTTTAAATTGTATTATTATAGAAAATAGAAAGTGAGAAATTTTAAAAATGGGATTATATGATCTGGAAGATGAGGAAAATAGCAAACCTTACAGTATAGAAGCTGAAGAGGCACTTCTTGGCTCTGTCTTTATAAATCCCAATGTTATAGGTGACATTGTTGATATTGTAACGGTGGAAGATTTTTATAAAAATAACTATAAGCTGATTTTTTCCGAAATGATAAAGGCTTATAATATGGGTAAAATAATTGATGTGCTTCTAATAATAGAATCTCTAAAAAAACAGGAACTGATAGATGAAATTGGTGGAGAGGATATTATTTACGACTTGACGGAAGTTGTTCCTACTGCCGCGAATGCTGTCAATTATGCTCAGATTATAAAAGATAAGTCTGTACAGCGTCAGTTAATAGATATTGGTGAAAAAATTGTAAAAATGGCTATGCGAGGATATGACGAAGTTGACACAATGCTTGATAAGTCAGAAAGCATGATTTTTAAAGTTGCAGAATCTAAGCAGAAAAAAGATATTGTACCTCTGTATGAATTAGTTCAAGGTAAGATAACCCAAATGGATAATTATACAGATAATAAAGGTAAAATAACTGGTATTTCTTCAGGATTTAATAGATATGACAGTATAACAAGTGGCTTTCATGGCTCGGATCTTTTGATTCTTGCAGCACGTCCTGCAATGGGAAAAACTGCATTTGCATTAAATCTTGCAATAAATGTTGCAAGACAAGGTAAAGGTGTACTTATATATAGTTTAGAAATGGGAAATGAGCAGTTGTTTGACAGGCTTGTAGCAAGTGAGGCAAAAGTAAGGTTAAAAGCCTTAAAAGACAGTACTTTGTCTTCAGAGGAAATGATAAATTTAGGAAATGGTCTTGGACGGCTTTCTGAAATGCCAATTTATATTTCGGATTCTTCAAGTGTAACAATGCTGGAAATAAAAGCAACTGCAAGAAGACTTAAGTCTGAAGGGAAACTAGACTTTATGTTAATTGACTATCTACAGTTAATTAGTCCTTCTGAAAATTCGAGAAAAAGCAGGGAACAGGAAATATCTGAAATTTCACGGTCGTTAAAAATACTTGCAAAAGAACTGAATATACCAATTGTAACATTGTCGCAATTATCACGTGGGGTAGAGCAGAGAGTTGACAAAAGACCGATTTTATCAGATTTAAGAGAATCAGGGGCAATTGAGCAGGATGCGGATATGGTAATGTTTTTATACCGTGAAGAATATTATCACAAGGATACTGCTCAGGAAGTAAATAATCTAAATATTCCACAACAGTATTTGGAAAAACCAAAACCGGAACCAAAAGATGACGACAATAAATTAGAAAAAGTCGAATTAATAATAGGAAAACATAGAAGTGGACCGACTGGAACAATAGAACTTGGATTTAGACCAAGCTATCAGCAATTTGTAAATGTGGTAGATGATGAATTTGCACCATTGCCGCAATAATAATTTTAAGTAAAAATAAATTTAAAGGAGATAAAAGAGAAAATGGAAAACAGAAAAAGGGTAGAATTACTAGCACCTGCAGGAAATATGGAAAAATTAAAGACAGCATTTCACTTTGGGGCTGATGCATGTTTTGTTGGAGGAAGTTCATTTAATTTGAGAGGAATGTCTTCAAACTTTAAAAATAAGGAATTAAAGGAAGCTGTAGATTATGTTCATAGTTTAGGAAAAAAAATATATGTTACATTAAATATTTTTGCACACAATACAGAAATTGACTATTTACCAAGATTTATAAAAAAATTGGATGAATTTGGCGTAGATGCTGTAATCGTAGCTGATCTTGGAGTATTCCAGACAGTAAGAGAACACGCTCCAAATCTTAAAATTCACGTAAGTACACAGGCAAACAATACGAACTGGATGAGTGTGAAAACTTGGAAGGATTTAGGAGCAAAAAGAGTTATTCTAGCTAGAGAAATGTCTCTAAAAGAAATAAAAACAATCCGTGAAAAAGTACCAGATGTGGAAATAGAAGTATTTATTCACGGAGCAATGTGTATGGCTTACTCAGGAAGATGCTTACTAAGTAACTATTTTACAAACCGTGATGCAAATCGTGGAATTTGTGCACAGGACTGCCGTTGGAACTATAAAGTAATTGCAGAAGGTCATGAAGAAACTGGAGCTCATGACATTGTTGAAAATGAAGAAGGAACATACATGTTCAATGCCAAAGATTTATGTTCTATCGAATTTATCGATAAAGTAATTGAAACAGGAGTAGATTCATTAAAAATTGAAGGAAGAATGAAAAGTATCTACTATAATTCAACTGTAGTAAAACAATATAAAAGAGCATTGGATAATTATTATTCAGGAAATTACAAATATGATCCAGACTGGTTGAAGGAACTTAAAACAATCAGTCATAGACAATATTCAAATGGTTTTTATTTAGGACCTACTTCTGAAAAAGATCAAAATTATGAAACAGGACTTTCTTATAGCCAAACATATAGACTTGTTGCAAATGTACTTGAAAAAGTTGATACAAATAAATATAAAATTCAGATAAGAAATAAAGTTTATGCAACTGAAACTTTGGAATTGGTACGTCCAATCGGAGATGCTGTTAAATTCAAAGTAGAAAACTTTTTAAACACAAAAAATAACGAATTTCAAGAATATGTAAATCCAAATACAATCGCTATTATTGAAACTGATGTGGAAATGGGGCCGATGGATTTAATTAGAATTAAACTGCCTGAAGGACAATCAGATAGTGATATGGATACTGAAGATTTTTAATTTAAATAAATAATAATTTAATTTAGATTTTAACAAATAAAAAGCATTGAAAATAAAAGGCAGTGTATTTTAATCTTCATTAAACTTTTTATTTATTGAAAATTGTTTAAAAAAAAAGATAAAAAACTATACAAATCAAAAAAAATGAGTTATAATTATCTATATCCAAATAACTTTTTATTTTTAGGAATAAAAATTTTGGAGAAATAAAAATTTTAAAGAAAAATAGAAGTGGAGATAATTATGAGAGAAAAAATATTAGTAATTGAAGATGATCCTAAAATTTCAAGATTATTAGAAATTGAATTAAAATTTGAAGGATTTGATGTATTTTTTGCATACGATGGTAAAGAAGGTCTAAATATGGCAAAATATGGTTCGTATGACATCATTTTGCTAGACGTGATGCTTCCTAAAATGAGTGGAATGGAAGTATGTAAAAGAATAAGGGAAACTTCACAAGTACCTATCATTATGCTTACTGCAAAAGATGAAATTAGTGACAAAGTAGTTGGATTTGACTATGGAGCGGATGACTATATGACAAAACCATTTTCAAATGAAGAATTGCTTGCAAGAATAAAAGCTCTTCTTAGAAGAACTAAAAAATCTGTTGTTCACAAAGGCGTATTTGAATTTGAAGATTTGACAATTAACTATTCAACTTACGAAGTGTTCAGAGATTATGGAAAAAATTTGATTCAATTATCAAAAAGAGAATTTGAACTTCTTGACTTTTTAGTATTAAATAAAGGAATTGTTTTATCAAGAGATAAAATCTTGGAAGAAGTTTGGGGATTTGATTATATCGGAAATGATAACATTCTTGATTTGTATATTAAATATTTAAGAGATAAAATTGACAGACCTTATGAGAGAAAATTTATTCAGACTGTAAGAGGAATTGGATTTATTTTTAAATAAGGAGTAAAGAATGAAAAATTTAAAATTAGAAGATCGTATTTCAGCAAATTACGCTCTTCTATTTTTGGTATTAATATTAGTTTCTAATATTATTCTTGTTTATTCACTGCAAAGGCAGTCAAATAAAGTGCTTGAAATTTCTGCAGGCAGTAAAATGGAAGAAATAAACAGTTTTTTGGATAAAGTTGGAATTTTTTCTGACAAGACAAATGTGCTTACACTTGACTTTAATCCTGAAGTTATTGAGGGGAAAAAGGTTATTCACGTAAAACCATTTAACCCTGGAGAAGATAACTATTTGTATGTACTGGAAATAAAACAAAATAAAGATTCTGTAATTCCAATTAATACACTTGGAGACACTGATACCGAAGAAGCCTCTATGACTAACGAAAAAATGATTAACTTGCTTGAAGGCTTTAATCTGGAAGATAATAATTCAGAAGGTAAAATAATAAATATTGAAAAAAATAAATATTTTGTCTTTAAAGTGAGCAGAGAAATAAAAAATTATAAATTTAATATTTATACTTTAAAAAATGTAACGCAGGAAAATCAAATTTATAAAAGATTAGAATATCTTGTTATTTTATTTACGATAATTGGTGTTGTTATAACGATTATTGTATCAAAAATAATGAGCAGAAGAATTTTAAAGCCAATTAATAACGTAATAAAAACGGCAAAAAGTATTTCAACAGATGATTTGAGTAAAAGAATAGAAATACCAAAAGAGGAAGATGAACTGCAAAATTTGACACTTATTATAAATGAAATGCTGGATAGGCTGGAGACTTCATTTGAAAATCAGACAAAATTTGTATCCGATGCTTCACATGAATTGCGTACTCCGCTTGCGATTATAAAGGGATATGCAGAGATTATACGAAAACGTGGGATGTCAGATATTGATATATTTGTGGAGTCGATAGATTCAATAATTAGTGAAACAGATAATATGCGTAATTTAATACAAAAGCTCCTATTCTTAGCAAAAGGTGAAATCACAAAAATTAATACAAAATTTGTAGACATCGACGCAAATGAAATGATTCATCAAATTCATTCTGACACTGTAGTTTCTAATAAAACGCATAATTTTCATCTTGAGATGGGAGAAAACTATAAGATTAAAGGTGATGAAACCTTGCTTCAGCAAGCAATCAGAGCTTTAATTGAAAATGCTACAAAGTATTCAGAGCCACATACAAATATTTATATTAAATCAGTTATTAAAGATGGATTTGGACGAATTTCAATAAGAGATGAAGGAGTCGGAATTTCTGATGAAGATGCAAAGAGAATCTTTGATAGATTTTATAGAGTTGACTTATCGAGAACAAAAGCAACTGGTGGAACTGGGCTTGGACTTGCGATAGTAAAACGGATTGTAGAAATTCACAATGGAAAAATTGAGATAGAATCTAAAATGAATGAGGGAACGGAGATTTCAATTGTACTTCCAATTGGAGAAAATATAGTAAAAACGGAAGAAGAAAATAATAAGAATGTAAAAAAGGAAAGAACAGAAAAGAAAAGGGCAGTATTTAGCTTTTTGAAAAAGGAAAAAGAACATAAACATAAAAAAAGAAAAAACAGAAAGGGAAAATAATGGCTAGAAAATATTTTGGAACTGATGGAATGAGGGGAGAAGCCAATAAAGACTTAACAATCGACTTAGTAACACGTCTAGGGCTGGCTCTTGGATATTATTTGAAAAAGCATAGAAAAAAACCTGGAAAGCCAAAAATTATTCTTGGAACTGATACAAGAATTTCAGGTTATATGATTCGTTCGGCTCTTACAGCTGGATTAAATTCTATGGGAGTAAATATTGATTTTGTAGGAGTATTGCCTACTCCAGGAGTTTGCTATTTGACTAGAAAATTAAAGGCTGATGCAGGAATTATGATTTCTGCTTCACATAATCCTGTAAAGGATAATGGGATAAAAATATTTAGTCAAAATGGTTATAAATTACCTGATTCAGTTGAAGAGGAATTAGAAAAATTAATGGAAAAAAAGGATGAACTTTTAAAACATCAAGTGCCAGGAGATGATCTAGGAACATTTAAATACGTAGAAGATGACATGAGAATTTATTTAGATTATCTAACTTCTACTGTAAAAACTAATTTTTCAAAATTACGAATTGTAATTGATACAGGAAATGGTGCAGCGTATAGAATTGCTCCAAAAGTTTTTCAAGCCTTAGGAGCAGATGTTGTTGTAATTAATAATATTCCAAATGGGAAAAATATTAATGTTAATTGCGGATCTACTCATCCAGAACTTCTTCAAGATGTAGTAAAAGTTTATAAAGCTGATTTAGGGCTTGCTTATGATGGTGATGCTGACAGATTGATTGCTGTTGATAATACAGGTGAAATTATAAATGGAGATTTGATTATTGCGATTATTGCTGAATACATGCAAAATAGAGGACTTTTGAACGATAATAAGGTCGTAACAACTGTTCTTAGCAATATGGGATTTGAAAAATATTTGGATGAAAAAGGAATTGGATTAATTCGCGCAAATGTTGGAGATAGATATGTTCTTGAGAAAATGAAAGAATATGGACTAAATATTGGTGGAGAGCAGTCTGGGCATATTTTAATGCTTGACTACAATACGACTGGAGATGGAGTGTTATCGTCGATTCAACTTGTTGCAGCTATTTTAGAAAGCGGAAAAACATTGCATGAACTTGTAAAAGGAATAAAATTATGGCCTCAAGATTCTAAAAATATCTTTGTTGCAAAAGAGAAAAAAGCAACTTGGGAAACAAATAAGGAATTAATCGACTTTATAAAGGCAAAGGAAAAAGAAATCGCTGGAAAAGGTAGAATTTTAGTAAGAGCTTCGGGGACAGAATCACTTATAAGAGTAATGGTTGAAGCAGAAAGTCAAAAAATTGTTGATAAATATGTAGCAGAATTAAGTAAAAAAGTGGAAGAAACACTTTGCTAATTAGAAAAATAATTATAAAAAAGAAAATCATAGTTAACTAGGCTATGATTTTTTTCTTTAAATTAATTTTTTTTCCTTGAATTTACTTCATTTACAAATTTTTTAAATAATTTTTGTGCAGTTTCGTCATTAATTGCCATCATTTCAGGATGCCATTGAACTCCAACGATAAAAATTTCATCTGAAATATTTTCAATTGCTTCAATTACTCCGTCTGCACTTTTTGCCGTTACAACAAATCCTTCTGCCAGCTTATTTATTGTCTGATGATGATAACTGTTTATAAATCCAATTCCTTCAGGGTAGATATCGCTCAAAAAGCAGTTGCTTGCCACAGTAATGGAGTGAGTCGGAGTGTGAGCCCTGGCTTTTTGAAAATGTTTTATTGAAACGTTTTCATTGTAGGAAAGATCCTGATAAAGTGAACCTCCGCATTCAACATTGGCTATCTGCATTCCCCGGCAGATTCCGAAAATTGGCTTTTTATAAGTTATTGCATAACGGATAAGAAGTGAGTCAAATTTATCACGTTCAGGAAATATTTCTCCAAGTTTTTCTTTTGGTTCTTCACCATAAAGAAGCGGAAAAACATCATTTCCTCCAGTCAAAATTATTCCATCCACATTTTTTACAAATTCCTCAATAATATCTTCATGCTCATTCAAAGGTAGAAGATGTGGCACACCACCAGCATTTATTACAGCATTGATATAGGAAACATCAACATAGGCTCGTTTATAGCCAGCAAAAAGCCCTTTTTCCAGTCCAAGTATATTACTTGAGATTCCAATGATAGGTTTTTTCATATTGTCCTCCAATCTATAAATTTATATGTAATTTAACCATATATTTTTTTATTAGTCAAATATTTTGATTTTTGCTATATTTTTTATATTGTTAACAATTCTGTCAAGAACTTCTATGAAGGAATCCTGTTTTTCATCTGAATACATATATAAGAAAAGCAGATTTAAATCTTCTTCAAAATTTTCTGGTAATATTTTACATTTCTTTTTGCAAAGTTGAATTAAACGTTTTTCACCAGGATGTGTTACTTCGTTTATCGCAAACAATAAATCAAAATACGAAGCCAGAAATTCTGCTACTCTATGATTTATACTAACAAAATCCTTTCTTTTAAGAGCTTTTTTTATTTGCTTAGGGTACGCTGGCATTGAAGAGTCAATTAATTCCAGTTGTCTTTTTATTATATTTTCTTTTAGCTGTTTTGGATAATTTATAGAATATTTATTTTTGTATTTTTCAAGAGTTCCGTTTTTGTCGTATATTATTTTGCAAGTAACTAAATTATGCCACATGCAAGTTGTGTAGGAGTTGCTAGGCTGGCATTTGATAACGACTTTTTCGATGTCTTTTATAAAATCTTCCATATCTCGATAAAGAATATCAATTTCAATTCCATTGTTTAAAACACAGTTGTCTTCGTATTCCCAAAAACTGTTGCCAATTTCCATATAACTGCAAAATTTTTGTAGAATATTTTTTCTTTTTTCTTCACTAATTGGTGAATTGACATAAAGGTACACATCGTAATCTGATTTTTCATCATAATTTTCTCCTGCTCTTGAACCTCCTAATGCTATTGCATCCACTTCTTCAAATAAAGAAATTTCTTTAAATAGTTGCTGTATCATTTTACCTCCTCAGTTCTTATTTTTGATTGAATAAAAAATGTCTTTAAAAATAAGGAATATTTAATTTAGATGTTTCATTAAAAAGAATTTTCATATATTTTAGCATTTATATTTAAATTTTCCAATTAATGTTTATTTTAAAAATCTTCAAAAAATAATTTGAATAACAAAATAAGTAGTAATATTCTAATATTTTTGAGATAAAAAACTTTTAAGATGAGAAATAAAGTTGCAAAGGGAAAATATATTCTGAAGAAAATTCAAAAAATAAAAAATATTTAAGGAAGCTGTTTGATCCAGTAATATAATTTTAATGTTTACATTAATAGAATAAAAATGTTATAATGTAGTAAAATTACTTTAAAAACGAACTCAAAATTATAATTGACCTATTCAAATTTTTAGATTATTTAATTTTATAAGTTCGGTTTTAAAGACGAGTATGATAAATAAAATATATGATTGGAGAAATAACTGTGGATGTACATCATTTAAAAATTTTCTTTGAGGCATGCAAGGAGAAGAGTTTTACTAAAGCTGCAAAAAATTTATTTATTAGCCAATCAGCAGTGTCAATACAAATAAAAAAATTGGAAACAAAACTTGGAATTCAGCTTATTGAGAGGAATTCTAAAAATTTTAGGCTAACTTTTGCTGGAAAAGAACTGTATAGAATGTCAAAAGATGTTTTTGACAAGATTCTACGTGTAGAAAAAGAGATGGAGAAAATATCACAATTTGGGAAGGGAAAAATCTGTATTGGAGCAACTCATAACATTGGAGAGCCAGTATTGCCGAGAATTATGGTGGAATTTAAAAAACACAATCCTGAAATTGAGTTTGACTTGTATATTAAAAATCGTGAATCGCTCGTAAGGCATTTGAAGGAAGGAACAGTCGATATTGCCTTAATGGAGGAGTATTTTATTGAAGATAAGGAAATAAAGGTTATCGAAACAGAAGAGTATCCGTTTGTGGTTGTATCTGGAAAGGAAATATCTGATTATAAGGAATTGGAGCAGATGCAGCTATTAAAGCGGGATACAGTTTTGACAAGCAAATATCTTGACTTGTTTGAGAAAATAATCGGATTTAATTTAGAAAATAGAATTGTAATTAATGGAAGTATTGAAACTATGAAAAATCTTATAAAAAGTGGACTTGGGTTTGCAGTTCTTCCATATTACAGCGTTTATGAGGAGATAGAGAAAGGTACATTGAAAATCATTCATAATTTTGAAAAGTCTGAAGATAAATTTCAGATTGCATATATTCGTGAAAATGGAGAAAAGTCAGGAATTGCCAAATTTGTAAAATTTGTAAGAAATTATAAGATTACGCCTGCGTTATTTTCAGTAAAAAAATAGTAGTAAAAAAACAATTTATAATTAAATTCTAGGAGGAAATATGTTAAAGGAAAATATTAGAAAGTCGTATTTAACTGCCTTTGAAACTGTAAAGGCATTTGTAGAAAATGAGGAAAATATTGAAAAAACAGAAAAAATTTCACAGGAATTAGCATTAGCCTATAAAAATGGGAAAAAATCGCTAATTGCAGGAAATGGTGGAAGTAACTGTGACGCAATGCATTTTGCAGAAGAGTTTACAGGAAGATTTAGAAAAGACAGAAGAGCTTTGCCGTCTATAAGTATTAGTGATTCTTCCCATATCACATGTGTTGGAAATGACTATGGATTTGATTTTGTATTTGCAAAAGGTGTGGAAGCATTTGGGCAGGAAGGTGACTTTTTCTTTGGAATTTCAACTTCGGGAAATTCTAAAAATATAATTGAGGCTGTAAAATCGGCGAAAGAGCGAAATTTAAAAACTGTAGCACTGCTTGGAAAAGATGGCGGGGAATTAAAAGGAGTATGTGATTATGAATTTATAATTCCTGGAGAAACATCAGACAGGATTCAGGAAGTTCATATGATGATTTTACATATTATAATTGAAGGTGTGGAAAGAATTTTATTTCCTGAAAATTATTAAAATTAATAAGGCTTTTTTTAAATTCGAGGAGGAAAATGAAAAAAAGTGTAAATATAGAAAAAATTAGAAATACAGAATATTTGAAATTAGCACTTGGATTTACTTTGTCAACTCTGACGACGCCCTTGTTAAATTCTGTTGATACAGCTGTTGTAGGAAATCTTTCAAATCCAGTCTTTATAGGTGGAGTTACACTTGGAGGAACAATTTTTAACACAATATATTGGCTTTTTGGCTTTTTACGTGTCAGCACATCTGGATATTCTGCAAAGGCTTTTGGAGAAAATAACGAAAAGGAAGAAATTACAGTATTAATCCGTCCAGTATTAATTTCACTTATTTTAGGATTTCTATTTGTTATTTTTCAGAAACCTATTTTATGGGGATTTATTCATTTTTTTGATGCTGGAAAGGAGATTACGAAATATATAGAAATTTATTTTAATATTCTAATATGGGGAGCCCCTTTCGTATTTCTAAACTACACATTTTTAGGATGGATAATGGGACGAAAAGAAATAAAAAAATGTCTAATCTTGCAACTTATGACAAATATTGTGAATATTTTTCTTGATTTATATTTTGTAGAAATTTTAGGAATGGATGTTGCTGGAGTAGCAGTTGCTACACTAATTTCCCAAATTATGACAACTCTTTTATCAATTTTTATTATTTTAAGAACTTTTTCACTAAAAAAAATCTTGCACAATATAAATTTGAAAGAAATATTTGATAGAAGCGAAATAAAAAAAGTTGGAGCAGTGAATTCAGATTTAGTGCTTCGTACAGTCTGTTTACTGGTAGCAACAAATTTATTCTTGGAAAAAGCTGCACATAATGGAAAAATAATATTAGCTGCAAACTCTATATTATTTCAAGTTCAATATTTAATGTCATATATTTTTGATGGCTTTGCTAATGCATCAAGTGTGTTTTCAGGCATAGCGGCAGGAGAGAAAAATTTTAGAAAACTAAAATGGGTAATGAGAAAATCAATACAGTTTTGTGTTATAATTTCAATATTTTTGAGTACAGCATTTGTTTTCGGAGGTAAAAAGCTGCTGCTGTTTTATACAAAAAATGCAGAAGTTATAAATATTGCAAATCAGTATAAAATTTGGATAATCATATTTCCATTAGTTGTAAGTTTTGGGCTAGTAATTTACGGAAATTTTACAGGCACAACAGAAACAGCATATATAAGAAATTCAATGATACAGGCATTAATAGTATTTTTAATCTTTTATTTTGCTGGAACAGCAATTAACCAAAATCATGGACTATGGTTGTCGTTTATAGTATTTTCGCTAGCAAGATCAGTATTTTTGATAAGGTATATCGGTAAATTTCTGAACAAATACAAACTGAAATTAAGTTAAAATAACCAATTATCATGCTGTTTATTGCATAAAGCAAATTTACTATAATTTCATCTTCATTAAATAGTTTTTTATAAGAAAATTAAAAGTTTCATGTGGTATATTTCTATTGAAACAAATTTTGAAGAAAAGAGATGGTAATGATGAAATTAATGAAAAAATCTATGTTAGTATTGTCTGTAATGACATTAATTGGAGGAATGAGTTTTGCAGCGGCAAGTAAAAAAAGACCTACTGTAAGAAGGGTAGCTTCAGAATCATATACTTGCGGTTCTGAAAAAATAACAGTTTCTTATCCAGCAACAAATACTGCTAGAGTAGTTACTAAAGCAGGAAATGTTTACAACCTTAAGGTAGCAACATCAGGTAGTGGATCAAGATATGTTTCTAAAAATGGAAATGTAGAATTCTTTAAAGGTGGAAAAGACGCCATTTATAGAGGACCTAATGGAATTGAAAAATCTTGCACAAGAAGATAACAGAATTCATTCTTAAATTAAAGAACATAACCGATAGATTAAATGATAAAATCATAAAATCTTGAGGTTATGTTTTTTTAGTTATAAAAAAATTAGAAAAATCAAAGAAAATATGATATACTATTATAAACAAATTATAATGGAAATAAAACCAAGGAGGAAATTTATTATGAAAAAAAGTATATTGGCAATTTTTGCGATTTCAATGACATTATTTGCAGCTGGTGAGGGGGAAGTGAAAAAAGTTCACGATAATAAGACAGCTAAATTGGTAAAAGACTCATATTGTAATAAACCTAAATCTCATGGAGAATTTAAAAAGATAAATGATAAAGATTATAGAGTAGATGTTGATTTTGAAAAATGTGTATTTGATGGAGAAGAATATGAAAATGTAAAAGTTGGAGTATTAGTTCAAAATACTGAAAAAGTTGAAAAATACTTGAAAAAATATAAATATATGCATTTAAAAGCAGGTAAAAATTTAGTTTTCAATTCAAATGACAATAGTTACTATTACAATGGTTCATGGGCATTTAATAATGATAAGGCATATCCTACAGTATTTGACGGAAAATAATTTATAAATAAATTTAGGACGGTAGTTTTATTAAATTGCCGTTTTTATAATTTTTGAGGTTAGATTTTGTAGCAAAACTTCTTTAAAATCAAACTCAAAAGTTATGACTATTTTACTCAAATCCTAAATTTACTATAATTTTTAGTAGTTCAATTTTAAATGGATTGGAATATACTTAATAAATTATTTTCACAATAAATGCAGGAAGATTAGATTAAATTTTTAATACTCGCAAACTTAGAAAAATACTTATTAAAAAAATTAACTAATGAAAAATTCAAAGGAGAACATAGATGAAGTTAATTCTAATATATAATTTGAATATCTTGAAAGAAGGGCTGATATGAACCACAAAAAAGAATGTGAAGAGCTGTGGGCAAAAAATAAATATTATGTGTTAAGCAAATCGCATAAAGTGTACTTAGAAATAAGAAAGTATTTGAAAGAAAAAGAAATTGATATTGTATTTATTGATGAAAGAATACAAAAAGTAAGGGATATAAAAGAAAGTAAAAAAGATTTTAGTAATGCAATTCTTCATTTATGGGGATATTTCAAAAAAAAGGCAACGAAGATTGAAAAACAAGGATTATTTAACATACTGGAAGAATATATGGGAGGGAGAAATAATCAGAAATCGCTAATTGAATATATCAATACTTTACTAAAGAAATATCCAAATAAATATTTACAAGAATCTACTTTATTAACAGGAGAAAAAGATGAGACTATGGCATGAACAAATTATTCATCTGTTGCCTAAAAACCAGCTTCTTGGTCAACATAGAGAATGTTGTGCGCTTAGGGGAAACGGATGGAAAAAGAAACATAAAACAGTAGATTATGTATTTTTATATTCTCCGTATTATTTATTTGTTTATCATTCATTGGTTATGGATGAAATGGAAAAAAGAGGGTATAAAGTTTCTGAAGAATGGAGAGATAAGAATTATAGAGGAAAGAAAGCAGAAAATTATAATAATCTTGAAGAAAAAATTATAGATAGCCCAATTTACAAAGAACATGATAATCAATATTTAGTTGAGTGTATCGAAAATTTGCAAAAAAAAAGGGATTAAATTAGAACTATAAAAGTTTTGATTGTTTTAACTGCTACAACTCATTGTCCTGCAGAGGAGACACAAGCTAATGATTCATGTAATAATTTTTTTATGACAAAAATAGCTTTGAAAAGAGAATTATTTTAAAATTTTATTCAAAAAACCTCTACAATATGATAAAATGTATTTAGATTTTTAAAGCTAGATTTAAAGTTAATCTTTCTTTAAAACATAAAATATATATTGAAATGAAAGGAGATGTATGATTAAAAGAGTATCATTACTAATGTTATCAATTTTAATGATGATGACTGTTGCTGTGCAATCATACAGTAAAGAGTATAAAATGAAAGTAAAGATTATTACTGCAAAAGGTGATGTTAATATTAATTTATTACCTGACAAATCACCTGTAACTGTTGCTAATTTTGTAAACTTAGCAAAAAAAGGATATTATGACGGGCTAAAGTTCCATAGGGTTATTGACAACTTCATGGCACAAGGAGGAGATCCAACTGGAACTGGTGCTGGAGGACCAGGATACCGATTTGAAGACGAAGTTAATAATGGACTGAATTTCTCAAAAGCTGGTAAACTAGCTATGGCAAATGCAGGACCAGGAACAAATGGAAGTCAATTTTTCATAACAACAGTTCCAACAGAATGGTTAAATGGTAATCATACAATATTTGGAGAAGTTGTGTCAGAAGCTGATTTAGATGTTGTAAAAAAGTTATCTAATGGAGATGTAATGACAAAAGTTGTAGTTGAAGGAGACATTGATGCTTTCCTAAAAACTCAAAAAAATAGAGTTGACAGCTGGAATAAAACTTTAAAGCAAAATTTTCCAAATAAATTTTAATTAAAGGGGAAATAAATATGGCAAAAGAAAAAGTAGTTTTAGCCTATTCAGGGGGACTTGATACTTCGATTATCATTCCTTGGCTAAAAGAACATTATGATTTAGAAGTAATTGCGTGCTGTGTTGATGTTGGACAGGATGAAGATATGGAAGCTGTAAAAGTTAAAGCCATTGAATCAGGTGCTTCTAAAGTTTATGTGGAAGATAAAAAAGAAGAATTTGTAAAAGATTATGCTTTCCGTGCTTTAAGAGCGGGAGCAGTTTATGAAAATAAATATCTGTTAGGTACTTCATTTGCAAGACCTTTAATTTCAAAAGTATTGGTAGATGTTGCTCATAAGGAAGGAGCTTCATATATTTGCCACGGATGTACTGGTAAAGGAAATGATCAGGTTAGATTTGAAACTGGAGTATTTTCATTAGATCCAACATTAAAAATAATAGCTCCTTGGAGACTTTGGGACATTTCTTCAAGAGAAGATGCGATTGATTATGCACAAAAAAATAATATAAAAATAACTGTAACGAAAGAAAAAATTTACTCGAGAGACCAGAATTTATGGCATATCTCGCACGAAGGTGGAGATATTGAAGGCCTTGAAAATGAACACAAGGAAGATATTGTCTATATGATGACAACACCTCCTGAAAAAGCACCAGATAAGCCAACTTATGTAGACATCACATTTGAACAAGGATGGCCAGTAAAAGTAGATGGGGAAAATTTAGAGCCTGTCGCATTACTTAAAAAGTTAAATAAAATTGCTGGAGAAAATGGTGTTGGAGTAATTGACATTGTAGAAAATAGACTTGTTGGAATGAAATCAAGAGGAATTTATGAAACTCCAGGTGGAACATTGCTGATGGAAGCACTAAAAGAATTGGAAACATTAATTTTTGACAAGGATACATTTGAATTTAAAAAGCTGGTATCCCAAAAATATGCAGGATTGGCTTATTCAGGACAATGGTTTACGCCACTTCGTGAAGGACTTGACGCATTTGTAGATGAAACTTCAAAAAATGTAAATGGTACAATAAAACTGAAATTATACAAAGGAAGTATAAAAATAGCTGGCAGATTTACTGATTTTGCATTATACGATGAGGAAATTTCATCATTTGGAGCAAGTGAGCTGTATAGTCATAAGGATGCGGAAGGATTTATAAAATTATTCTCACTTCCAAACAGGATTAGAGCTTATAAAAAACATAAATAAATTTGAAATAAAGGATTCCTAAAATAATAATTTTGGGAGTTCTTTTTTTATATTTTTTGTTTCCATAAGATAATTAATTTTTATAAATTCATGTTTTGCAATAATAGTTTATCGTAATAATTCTAGATTAATGCGTAATTCCTATAGCTAGACTAAATTTTATTTGCCCAATTTCAAGACGTCTTTTCCTAGTAGTCAAGCAGTCATAGTTAAATAAATAAAAGATTCATCTGGTTGTTTAGATATAATTTACAGTATTGATTATAGTATTTTTTAAATTTTTAAATGGATTGGCTATAATTAAAATTTATTGCAAATAAGAACTAAAAAATATAGTTAAAAAATTTACAAAATAGTTTTTTTATAGTACAATATTAAAGAAAATAATAAAAAATAAAATAATAAATAAAAATATTTTTAAACTAGGAGGATTTGATGAAAATAAAAGATATGTTTGAACAAAAGGAGCATCTTATTTCCTTTGAGATTTTTCCACCAAACAAAAATTTTTCGCAGGAGAAATTAAAAGAGGTGACAGCTGAACTAGTTGAATGCAAGCCTGATTTTATTAGCGTTACATACGGTGCAGGCGGACAGACTAAAGATGGGACTATTGAAATGGCTTCTCACATTAAAAATAATTTGAAAACAGAAGTTTTGGCTCATTTAACTTGTGTTGGAAGTAAGAAAAGTCAAATTCACGATTACTTACAGGAAGCAAAAAGTAAAAATGTAAAAAATATTTTGGCACTTCGTGGAGATATTCCGCAAGGAGAAACAGAAGATATTTATAACAAAGGTGATTATAAGTATGCTTCTGAACTTATTAGTGATTTAAGAAAAAACAGTGATTTTGATGATTTTTCAATTGGTGGGGCATTTTATCCAGAAACTCACTATGAAAATAATGATTTGATTGATCTTTTTCATTTAAAGAATAAAGTTGAGGCTGGAACAGATTTTTTAACTTCTCAAATGTTCTTTGATAATGATATTTTTATAAAATTTAAAGAGCAAGCAGAAAAACTAGATATAAAAGTACCTTTAGTTGCTGGAATTATGCCAGTTACAAATGCAAAACAAATAAAAAGAATTATAGAACTTTCAAAATGTTCTGTTCCTCAGAAATTAGATAAATTATTGGAAAAATATGGAGATAATCCAGAATCTATGAAAAAGGCTGGAATAATGTATGCAAGTGAACAAATTATAGAATTATTAGCTTATGGAATTAAAGGAATTCATATTTATACAATGAACAAGCCTGAAATCGCAAAAGAAATTATGAAAAATATTGAATTTGTAAGATAAGTTCAAAAAATCGATTAATAAAAAAAGTGCTTGTTATTTAAAAATTGATAAAGACAATTTTGATTTGAAGACATTTTATTAGATAAAAATAATATAAAATCATGGGAAGATTATATTGCAATAGGATTTGATAACAATATTGTGATTAGTCTTCTCTTTTTTTATAATTCAATATTATTTTTAAATTTTTTAATTCAAAAAACAACTTTATTTTTGATAAATTTTATAAAATATAGTATAATAAAGATAATTTAATTATAGATTATTAGTAAAATGATAAAATTTTTGTGAAATAATAAAAATAGAGAAGGAGAAAAAATGATTTATTTGGATAATTCAGCTAGTACAAAACCACGTAAAGAAGTTATAGATACACTTCTTCAGACAATGAAAGAAAATTATGCAAATGCTGATGCAATTCACAGTTTTTCCCATAATATTCTTTTGAAAATAAAAAATGCGAGAAAAATTATAGCTGACTATCTGAAAGTAGAAGCTGAAAGGATTTACTTTACAGCAGGAGGAGGAGATGGAAATAATCTTTTATTGCAGGGAATTATCAATGCAAACTCTCGTACAAAAAAGCATCTTATAACAACAAAAATTGATCATCCATCAGTTTATGAGGTGTTTAGACATTATGAAAATGCTGGTTTTGAAGTTGATTATCTAGATGTTGATAGAGATGGATTCGTAAATTTGAAGCAGCTTCAGGATGTGATTCGTGAAGATACATTAATTGTTTCTGTAGGAGCAGTAAATAGTGAAACCGGAGCGATTCAAGATTTGGAGCAAATTTCAAAAATTATTAAAATGAAAAACAGGGATACATATTTTCATACTGATTTTGTGCAAGGTCTTGGATGTACAAATATAAAATTTGATAAATTTCCTGTAGATGCAATAACAATAAGTGGACATAAAATTCATGCACCAAAGGGAATTGGAGCTATTTATATAAACAAACGTGTCAAAATTGCAAATATAATTTATGGTTCAAATGCTGAAAATGGAATTGTAAAAAGAACAATGCCTACGGAACTTATTCTTGCATTTACAAAAGCTGTAGAAATTTTATCAAGAGAAGATAAACTAGAAATGGAGCATTCTCAAAAGATAAAGAAATTACTTGCAGACAGGATTTGTGAAGAGATTAATGATATCAGGCTTAATTCATTACTTAATCCTGAAAAATCAAGTCCAAAAGTTCTAAATATATCTTTTAAGGGAACAAAAGCTGAAGTATTGACACATTTTCTGGGAATGTATCAAATTTATGTTTCCACGGGTTCAGCTTGCTCATCAAAGAAAGGAAATAGCAGAATACTTGAAGTTATGGGACTTAATCAATCGGAACTTGATGGAGCGATAAGATTTAGTTTTTCGAAAGATAATACTGAAGAACAGATTGCTGAAGTTGTCAAAAGGCTAAAGGAAAGTGTGGAAAGAATTAGAAAAATGAGATAATATTTTTTTTAATAATATTTAGAAAGGGAAAAAATGAAAAATTATACTAATAAAAATTTATTAGACGCGATAGGTCTTTCTTATGGAGAGTTGTCACTGAAAGGGAAAAACAGGGGACAATTCGAAAAAAAATTACGAAATAAAATCAATAAAGTATTAAAGGGATTTGATTATCAGCTTTTTGACGATTTGTCAAAATTATATGTTTTAATAAATCCTCAAAATATAGATGAAGTAACAGACAAGTTAAAAAAAGTTTTTGGAATAGTTGGGCTTAATCAGTCAGCAAAAGTTGAAAGAAATGATGAATTTATAAAGGAAAAAGTGCTAGAATTTGCAAACTATGCTTATGAAAATGGAGCTAGAACTTTTAAAATAACAGTCAATCGAAGTAATAAAGGATTTGAAAAAAAATCTATGGATTATGCACGTGAACTTGGAGGACATGTACTTGTAAACAGTCCGTTTGAAAAAGTTAAAATGAAAGATCCGGATGTTATGATAAACATAGATATTAGAAAAAATGTTTATATTTACACAGATAGAATAAAAACTTATGGAGGACTTCCTCTTGGATCAACAGGAAAGGGGCTTGTTCTGTTATCTGGTGGAATAGACAGCCCAGTTGCTTCGTTCATGATGGCAAAAAGAGGGATGCGTCTGAACTTTATTACATTCCATAGTTTCCCATTCACAAGTCAGCAGGCTCTTGAAAAAGTAAAGGAATTAACTGATATTTTATCACTTTATGTTGGAAAAACAAGACTTTATTCGTTAAATATACTAAAAATTCAGGAAGCAATAAATACTCAGACAAAAAAAGATTTAGCAACAATTCTGACAAGACGTGCTATGATGCGTCTAGCTGAAAGATTGTCAAATACGATGCAGTATCAGGCATTAATTACAGGGGAAAGTCTTGGGCAGGTAGCGTCACAGACGATGGGAGGACTTACATGTACAAATGCTTCTGTAGAAAAATTGCCAGTATTCAGGCCTCTTATCGGAATGGACAAGACAGAAATAATTGAAATTGCAAAGGAAATAGAAACTTATGAAAAATCTATTGAACCGTATGAAGATTCATGTGTAATTTTTGCACCAAAGCATCCAGTTACAAATCCAAAGCTGGAAGATGTACTGGAAGAAGAGTCAAAAATTGAAAACTATGATGAAATTATGAATGAAATTTTTGAAGAACGTGAGTATTTTAATTTTGGGTAAAAATAAATTTTAAAAAAATAATAATGGAGAAATTTTATGGATGAAAAAAAAGAGTTGAAAAAACAAAAAAAAGAAGTAGTAGAAAGTGGATTTAAGAAAAGGATTGAGGAAATAAAAAGGATAATTTATTTAATTTATAGAAATTATCGAGATGGAGAAACACAAATACTTGCAATTTCCCTTACTTACTACTCACTTTTAGCAATTTTTCCTGTAGTTGCCCTAGTTTTAGGAATTACAAAAGGATTTGGACTAGATAAGATATTTATACAGAAATTTTTTGAATTATGGCCAGGAAACAACAGTTTTCTAAAAATAATTGTAGATATAGCACAAAGACTTTTGTTATCGACAGAAAGCAGTATATTAACAGGTGTAGGAATTGTAATTCTGATTTATTCTGCAGTAAAAGTTTTGATAATGTTGGAAAATTCATTTAATAAGATATGGAAAATTAACAAAAAAAGATCTATAACAAGAAGAGTTATTGATTATATTGCAATTATATTTTTAGGTCCAATATTTTTTGTGTTATTGTCGGCATTAAATTCATTTGTACTCGAGGAAATGGTAAAACATTTTCCAAGTAACGGTGTATTACTTAATTTGTTTATTGGACTTTTTGGACCTGTGACATATATTATTCTGTTTAGTTATCTATTTTATATAATTCCAAATACAAATGTAAAAATAAAGCCAGCAGTTTTTGCTGGAGTTGTAACAACAGCGCTTACTTTTGGATGGAAACTGCTGTTTTTATTATTACAATCTTCAATTACAAAGTATAATATAATTTATGGAAGCCTTGCATTGATTCCAATTTTTCTAATTTGGGTACAATATGTCTGGGTAACAATTTTATTAGGAGCACAAATAGCATTTTCAATTCAGACTTCTGATGAGTTTTTATATAATGAAAAAATTGAAATGCCGATAAAGGTAAAAAGAGAAGCGGGAATTCTAATTCTATCATTAATAATTAAGAATTTTGTAGAAAAAAAGGAAGCATTCACATACCAGAAATTAACGGATAGACTAGGTATGGAAGTATTTTTTGTAAAAGAAGTGTTGTCTGATCTTGAAAAAATGGGATTTATAAATGAAGTATTTTATGATAAAAATTCAGATAGTCAATATCAAGTTGCGTATAGTCCTGAGACTATTACAATCAGAGAATTTATGAGAAAATTTGATACAAAAAATATTGAACATTATGAAAATATTTTTAGTAACTTAAATGAAGAAGATCAAAAACTTTTAGAAAAGATAAGAGAAAAACTGGCAATGAAAAAAATTGAGAGTTCTGAAGATGAAATTTCAAACGAACAAGAGGAGTCAAAAGAAAAATATTTTGATGACTCAGAAACTTCTATGAATTCAAGGAAATCAGAAGAATTGACAATAGATTTTCAAATTTCAAAACAATCAAAGCAAAAAAATGAAAATTCACAAGTAAAAGATTCTCCTAAAATAATAAGAAAAGAAAAAATTAATCGTGAATCTGAAGTACAATCAACTTCAACAGACATAGAAAATCCTGTAAATAAACAGAAAAAAGCAAGATATGAAGATGGAACTTGGAAATTCTTTTAGCAAATAAAAAATTATGCAACTGAAAAGGAGACTTAGAAATGATAATAATAGTACTAGTAATGACGATTATAAATATTATTTCAGTAGCCGCAATAATTATTTATCTCAATAGAAAAAATAATAAAAATACGGAAAAAATGATAATAAATCAAATAAATGAAAACAATAAGGAAAATTTTGAGGAAAATAAGAAAAAATTTGATGAAATTGAAAAATCAATAAATCTTAATACAAAAAATAATTTACTTGAAGGAATAAGTAATTTGGGAAATGTACTATCTGAAAATAATGAAAAGCTTCTTTTAAGATTTAATGAGCTTGGACAGAATATAAATACCACGATGAATACCAATAATCAGCTTTTATCTAAGAATCATACTGAAAATACACAGCTTTTGACCACAAGTATGAACAACAATATTCAAAAACTGTCTGTCAGATTAAATGAAAATAATACAGCATTGACAGGTGTTATGACTGAAAACAATCAGTATTTAACTAAAAATATAAATGAATTTAAGGACAAACTTAATAAAAATATAAATGAAAATTTTGAAAAATTAAGTCATAAAGTTGAAAGCAGACTTGATTTAATGAATACGAAGGTAGAAGAGCGTCTGTCGAAAGGGTTTGAAGAAACTACAAAAACTTTTGGAAATGTGCTGGAAAGACTAAGTAAAATTGATGAAGCACAAAAAAAGATAGAGGCATTATCAAGTAATGTTGTTTCTCTTCAGGATATTTTAACAGATAAAAAAAGCCGTGGAATTTTCGGAGAAATTCAGCTTTATCAAATATTATCTTCAGTTTTTGGAGAAAAAAATGATAAACTTTACCAAAAACAATATAAACTTTCAAATGGAACAATTGTTGATTCTATTATTTTTACTCCAGAACCCCTTGGCAACATCGCAGTTGACTCAAAATTCCCATTAGAAAATTATAGAAAAATGTATAATAATGAATTATCTCAGATTGAAAGAGAAAATGCTAGAAAAGATTTTGTAAGTGATTTGAAAAAACATATAGATGCGATTTCCTCAAAATATATAATAAAAAATGAAACAAGTGAACAAGCAATATTATTTCTACCAGCTGAAGCGATTTTCGCTGAAATAAATGCTTATCATACAGATATAATAGAATATGCCTACAAAAAAAACGTACGGATAGCGTCCCCAACAACTTTAATTTCAGTATTGACAGTAATTCAGGTTACGATGACTAATTTGGAACGTGACAAATATGCAAACATAATTCAGCAGGAACTCGAAAAATTGAATGTTGAGTTTGCGAGATACCGTACTCGTTGGGATAATTTACAAAAAGATATCGAAAAAGTTTCTAAAGATGTAAAAGAAATCAATACTACTTCAAATAAAATAAGCAAAAGATTTGTAGAAATTTCAAATGCAAAATTTGAAGAAAAAATAGGAAATAACAATCCAGAAAGTTTTAAGATTTTAGAAATTGAAGAATAAATGAATTTGATAAATTTAACAAAAAAGTTATGCTGAATTCTATAAAAAATAGTTTTATACAATTTCTACTATAATTAAAATGGAAAAAAGTATTAGTATAAAAAGGAGAAAGAACAAAAAATGCAAAAAAATGGAATAATATTTGGAAAATTTTATCCATTGCATACCGGACATGTTAATTTCATTCAAATAGCCAGTGGTTATGTAGAAAATTTATATGTTGTCGTATGTACAGATGATGATAGGGACAAAAAATTATATGAAGAATCAAAAATGAAGAAAATGCCGACCGTAAAAGATAGAATCAGATTTGTAGAGAAAACTTTTAAACATCAGAAAAACATAAAAATAATACATCTTGTAGAAGATGGAATACCTTTTTATCCAAATGGCTGGAAATTATGGAGTGAAAGGGTACAGGAAACACTTTTAAAAAATAAAATTAAAGTGGATGTAATTTTCACAAACGAAACTCAAGATGTAGAAAATTATAAAAATAATTTTTTAACATTACCAAATTTCGAAAAAACTTTTAATAAAAATTTGAAAATTCAATTAATAGACATAAATAGAAATAATTTTCATATTAGTGCAACAGAAATAAGAAAAAATCCATATAAAAACTGGTTTTTTATTCCAAAATATGTAAGAGAGTTTTTTGTCTTAAAAGTAGCAATAATCGGTTCAGAACACTCTGGAAAGACTAATTTGGCTCATAAATTATCCAATTACTACAATACAACTTATGTAAAAGAATATAGAAAAGAGTATATAAAAGAAGAATTACAGAATCATATAGAAAATATACAATATTCTGATTATAGCAATATTGCTTATGAACATAACAGAAGAATATTGGAATCTGTTAAAAATGCTGACAAACTAACTTTTATAGATACTGAATTTTCCTCTTTGCAGACTTTTTCAATAATTCAAAATTATAAAAAAAACCTAGTAATAGAAGATTTTATTAAACACAGCAGCTTTGATATACTAATATATATTGAAAAAGAAATAAATTCGAAAAATGAAAAATCTGAATTTGATAATATACTACAACACTTATTAAAAAAAAATAATCAAAAATTCATAAAATTATTTCATAAAAATAACAAAAGTCTTACAGAAAATTATATAAAAAGCATTGAAATAATAAATAAATATCTCGAAATAAATTAAAAATAATTTATTGGAATAATATTATTAAAACTAAGAAATAATAAGTGTTCTCTAAGAATGAAAAAATGGCTTACGAATAAAAATATGAAAAAAACTTTGAAAAAAATGAAAAAAAGTAGTTGACAAAGGGGAGGGGATATGATAATATATATCCT
>ERZ773021.125-NODE-125-length-61645-cov-8.22143_pt1 | contig 61645 bp, 60 predicted proteins | sample MGYA00511668_ERZ773021 | MGnify/ENA primary metagenome ERZ773021 (study PRJEB29015, sample SAMEA2737961) | human oral metagenome | biome: human oral; feature: human-associated habitat; material: dental | place: China | collected 2032 ...
CCAGGGTTGCAAGGGAAATGGCGACTGATTTCCCTTGCTTTATAAAAAGAAAAAACACAAGATTATGAAAAAATATTTATTAATAATAAATAGTTTTTCAAACTCTAAATAAAAATTTCTTATATGGATGTTTAATGATAAAATTTAATTAGAATCTTTTAATATATTTTCTAAATTATAATTCTATTTTCCCAACTCTTTTAGCATGTCTGCCACCTTCAAACTCTGTATTTACAAACGCTTCAATACATGCCAGTCCTAAATCTTCTCCTAAAACTCTAGCTCCTAACGCTATTATATTTGCATTATTATGAAGCCTTGAAAGTTTTGCTGTATATTCATTGTGACAAAGAGCCGCACGAATTCCTTTTATTTTATTTGCAGCAATAGAAATTCCAATTCCAGTCCCACAAATCAAAATTCCAAAGTTAACTTCCTCATCCAAAACTTTTTTACTAACTTCCTTAGCAATATCAGGATAATCAACTGAATCCAACGTATCAGTTCCCACATTTACAACTTCATAACCTTTGCTTCTAAGTTCCTTCATAATTTTATTCTTAAATTCTACTCCTGCATGATCATTTCCAATCGCTATTTTCATTTGTAAAGCCTCTTTTCTTCTTAATAATAAGTTATTTAATAATCTTAAATTTTATTTAATAAGTTCTTCCAGTAACTCATTTGAAATTCTTTTCAATTTCCCATTTTTATCCACAAAAACATTTACAGTTTCAGCCTTTGCTTTTAAAACTCCGTCTGAATTGTACATTTCATAAGAAAATCTGATTTTAATATTGTTTATTTCTTCAATTTTCACAGAAACTTCAATTTCTTCATCGTATTTAGCAGAATTAATATATTCAATATTTAGCGTCTTTACTGGTAAAATAAATCCCATATCTTCCATATTCTTATATGGAAAGACATCCCTAAAATACTCAGTCCGTGCCATTTCCATCCATTTTAGATAGTTTGAATGATACACAACTCCCATTTTATCAGTATCGTAATAATAAACCCGAAGTTTAAAGCTCTTCTTTTTCAAATCAGAAGTTTTCATAAATCCGCTCCTTGATTAATATAAAAATTTTAGTTATTTATAAAGTTCTGTTAATACAGTATTTTTTGACTTTTTTTATATTTTATATAATTATTTCTAACTATTTGCTACCATATAAATACTGACATTATTTTAACAAATTTTTAAACTTACATTTCCTTAACTTCAATTTTTACACTTTTTCTATCTTTTTTTGCAACTGAAGACATTAGAACTCTAAGTGCTGTAATGATTCTCCCATTTTTTCCAATAACTTTTCCCATATCATCTTTTGTAACGTTAATCGTAATATCTACAAACTTACCTTTTTCATTACTTTCAATAGTATAACTTTCAGTTGAATCCAATAAATTTTCAACCCAAAAATCCACAGTTTCAAAATATTTGCTCATTTTATTTCTTTCCTCCACTTTTTTTATTTAAAATTTTATTTTCTTAAAGTTATTATATCATAATTTCAATATTCTTATCAAATTTTGTTTTCAAAATTTTTATCAAAAAATATAGTAATCCTAGTTTAAAATGAAACTACTTGACAATCTTCTAAAAACTTGATACAGTCTATAAAGACACAAATTTTAAAAGGAGTTGTAAATAATGAATTTAGAAAATGTCGAAAGCAGTTTCGATAATAAAAATACAATAAATAATGAAATAGATACTGACAAAATTGCCTCTACTTCTCTTGGAAGTGCAGTCTGTGAAACAATTTTACCCTCTGTTCCACTTCAGCCACTGGAAACTATTGAAAAAAGTATTCAAAAAAAATACCGTTCAGCACTTTGGACACCTTTTGTGAGAGCTTTAAAAGAATTTGAAATGGTAAAAGATGGTGACAGGATTGCAGTTGCTATTTCTGGAGGTAAAGACAGCCTTTTGCTTTCAAAGCTGTTTCAGGAACTAAAAAGAGCCAGCAGAACTAATTTTGAACTGGTATTTATTTCAATGAATCCTGGATTTAATCCTGCTAATTTGAATAATTTGAAAAAAAATCTAGAACATTTAAATATTCCGTGTGAAATCTATAATGATAATATTTTTGAGGTTGCAGAAAAAATTGCAAAAGACTATCCTTGCTATATGTGTGCCAAAATGCGTCGTGGAAGTCTTTACACAAAAGCAACTTCGCTTGGGTGCAACAAACTAGCACTTGGACATCATTTTGACGATGTTATCGAAACCACTCTAATGAGTATGTTTTATATGGGAAAATTTGAAACAATGCTACCAAAATTAAAGTCCGATAATTTTGAGATAGAATTAATTCGTCCATTATTCTACGTTGAAGAAAAAGCAATTATAAAATGGGTACGAAATAATGGAATCTTACCAATGAACTGCGGCTGTACTGTAGCTGCCGAAAAGACTTCCAGCAAACGCCGTGAAACAAAAGATTTAATTGCACAGCTTGTAAAAACTAATCCAGACATTAAAAAACGTATAATTCAATCAACACAAAATGTAAATTTGGAAAAAATATTAGGCTGGAAAGACTCTGATAGAAAATACTCATATTTAGATAAATTCTAAAAAGAAAGGTAAAAGCAAGAAATGGAAAATACAGAAATGCAAATAAAAAGCTGGGAATACATTATTCAAACGAAAAAAGAACATATTGATTTCATAAATAAAATCATAGAAGCATACGATGGATTAGGAAATGTAAGAACTCTTGACAATCAGAACGGTTTAATAAAAATTCTTACAAATTCTTATCTTTTAAATGATATGGATAACGCAATCGAAACATTAAAGCAAAAAAATATCAAAATAGAAATTCTAGAAAAAAGAGAATGGCTTGGAGTATTATAATTCCAAGCCTATTTATAGTAAAACTAGTTCAAAACAGAACTCAAAAATTATGACTATTTTACTCAAATCCTAAATTATATAATTTATATCAGTTTAATTTTAAACAGGTTCGATTATATTTACAAATTATAGCTAATTTACTTAATATTTTACTAATATTCTGCTATTGTTTTAAACTAAAATTTTATAAAATAAAATTACAATTATACTAAAACTGCTTTAAAACTAAACTTAAAAGGCTATGACTATTTTACTCAAACCTTAAATAGTAGTTTAATTTTAAATAGGTTTGAGTATAATTTATTTTTCTAAAATTTCAATAAAATCAATAAACTCCTGAACAAAAAACTCTTCAGTCCGTGCAAGCCTTGTCTTTCCAATTTTCTCTAGTGCTGCTCCAACTACATCCTTTGAAAATCCTAATTTTGTTAAATTGTTAGCAATACTCTTTCGTTTATTGGAAAATGCTTCTTTCAAATATTTAAAATATTTTTCTTCTGAAATTTGGCTTTCATATCTTTTATCTTTCAAAATTTTTATTCCTAAAAATGCTGAATCAACTTTCGGAACAGGATCAAATTTTTCCTTCGGCACAGTAAACAGATATTCTGCTTCAGCATAAAATTGAACTGCATGTGTAAGCAGACTCATATTTTTGCTATGAGGCTGGGAAGCAATCCGCTCTGCCACTTCCTTTTGTACCATCAAATAAATTTCATCAATATTTTCACGGTATTCCAAAAGTTTGTTAATAATTGGCGAAGTTATATAATATGGAATATTTGCCACAACTTTAATATTTTTCTTATCTTCAAAAAATTTTTCCAAATCTGCTTCCATAAAATCCTGATGGATTAATTTAAAATTTTGCTTATTTTCAAATTTTTTATTCAAAAACGGTATCAAGTCATCATCTATCTCAAAAGCAGTCAAAAATTTAGAATTTTCAATCAATTTTTCTGTCAAAAATCCCAACCCTGGCCCTATTTCCAGAACTTCTGTTTCCTCATTTATATTTGCTATGTCCAAAATTTCATCTGATAAATTGCTGTCATTTAAAAAATTCTGTCCATATTTCTTTTTAGCCTTATGATTTTCATTCTCAAAGTTTTTATTCTTTTTATGATGTTTTTCTTTATTTATTTTCAATATTTCTCCTCATTTAATAAATATACTTATTCGTAAAAGTCTAAATTCTCTAATAGTTAAAATGATCTTACAATTCAAATTTTTACTATTTTTCTTAAGCATTTTTACAATAAGATTTTAATATTTTAGACAAAAATATTATATTTATTGGATTTTTTGTATTATTACTTTTATAATTATTTATCATAAATTTAAAAATTAAATTCTAATAAAAAGATTAATTTTAAATCTATTCAAATACCGATGGTTCAGCAATCCCTACATATTCAAGATTTCTATAATTTTCATTAAAGTCAAGTCCATATCCTACAACAAATTCATTTGGAATTTCAAAACCAACATATTGTACATCAACTTCCACTTCTCTTCTTTCAGGCTTGTCCAAAAGCGTACATAATGAAACTTTCTTAGGGTTTCTACTTCCTAAAAGCTGTAATACTTTTTTTAACGTAAATCCTGAATCAATAATATCTTCCACAACTAACACATTTTTACCACTAATTGTACTTCTTAAATCCTTCAAAATCTTAACTTCCCTAGAACTTTGAGTTCCTTCTCCATAACTAGAAGCCTCAATAAAATCAATTTCAAGCGGTAATCTTATTTCTCTAATTAAATCAGCCATAAACACAATTGATCCTTTTAAAAGTCCAATAACTATCAACGGCTCGCTTTCATCTTTAAAATCCTCTGTAATTTGTTTTCCCAGCTCTTTTAATCTTTTCTGAATTTCTTCTTTTGTAATCAACTGTTTTTTTATTCCAAATTCAATATTTTTTTTCATCAGTTTTCCTCCATAATTAATTTTTATATGACTTAATCTCTCTTAAACTTTATTTTACCTCGATTTTCAATAATTACAACCATAATTTAAATTTATTTAAATGAATCTCAAGAATTAAAAATAAATATTTTTCAAAAATTTCAAAAATATTTTAAAATTATTTAATTTTTAGTATTGACTTTTTTAACTTTCGTGCTATAATAATATTGTCAAAAGGAAGTTAATTAATAATTAACAACCATTTGGCTATATAGGGAAATTTGTTTTTTTGAATAAAAGACCATTTTATGAGATAGCCCAAAAAAACATTATTTATTTAATTTCCCTATATAAAAAGGGCTATCTCATAATCCACAATTTATCTATTTTACAAGGTTTATAAGTATAGCCTTTTCTAATCAAATCTAATTCATTTAGATTTTTTTTATTATATAAGTTTTTTAAATTTTAACTTATCCTAAACCCATTTAAAAAATAGTATTAAAATTCTATAATAATTAATTTGATAGCTTTGTTAAAAAAATCAAATCTAATTTTTTAAGTATCCAGCATCCATAGGGATTTTTATTTAAGGTTTGAAAAACTGCTTATTATTAATCAATATTTTTTATAATTTCATGTTTTTTATTTTTATATAAGCAAGGGAAATCAATCACCATTTCCCCTCATTTCGGAATATAGTTATTTTAACATATTTAACTAATGGCATATTAAAGAGAATAGCGAAAGTGAGCGTAGTTTTACGAAGCGAGTTTTATTTTTTCTTTATAAAAAAGTTTTACCTTAAGCGGGGTGTTCGTAGAACGTTACGCCATTATCTCTAAATAGTAGCCAGTTATGTAACTGTTATTGCAAAAAAGGGCATGTCATCTGATACCCTTACGTTAAAAAATATATAAATAAAATTGCAAAAGTCTTTAAGATGGATACTTAATGATTAAATTTAATTAAAGAATATTTTATAGTTACATAGTTTATAAACATTACAATCTTGTAAAAAGGCTTTAATCCCATGAATTTTCTGATTTCTACTATTTAAATGGTAAATCGCATTAAAAAAATTAATACCCAAATAGCTTATTTTATTAAAAATTACCATTTGAGTATTGATTTGTTATTTATTTCTATTTAACTTTTTCTACTAATTTTGCAAATTCAGCAGGATTATTTAATGCTAAATCTGCTAAAACTTTTCTATCAAGCTCAATTCCAGCTTTTTTAAGTCCGTTCATTAATCTTGAGTAAGAAATTCCATTTAATCTTGCAGCAGCGTTAATTCTGATAATCCATAATTCACGCATTTTTCTTTTTTTCAATTTTCTATGTTCAGTTGCGTAAGCCATAGCTTTTTTAACTGCTTCATTAGCCTTTTTATAATTTGTTTTTATGGCTCCTCTATAACCTTTTGCTTCTTTTAAAACTTTTTTATGTCTTTTTCTTCTAACTATTCCTGTTTTTACTCTTGGCATCTTCTTTCCTCCTTGATATTTTAGCCGTTTTTTGTTCTTTATATTTAATATTCAGAACTAACTTTTGTTAATTTTTAATTTTGATTTTTTTTATAAAAAGATGTTAACTCTTGTTTTAAACTGCTTTTTTTAATTTCACTTTTAAATAAAAGTAATAAATTTGTTAAATTGCTTTTTTAAAAATAATTTTAAGGTAATTATTTATACTATCTTCCTTCTTGTCCAGCCAATGCTTTTTTGATTTTTCTTTCAGCACCTTTTGGAGCGATTGCGTCTTGTCCTAGACGTTTCTTTCTTTTATGAGTCTTTTTAGTCAAGATATGGCTCTTTCCTGAGTGTCTTATAGAAATTTTCCCACTTCCTGTAACTTTAACTCTTTTTTTTGTTCCTTTATGTGTTTTCATTTTTGGCATTTTCTTTCCTCCTAAATCACTTTTCACTTTTTTAAATTTTGCCTTTATTTTTTAGGCGATAATAAAATAAATTTTTGAACCTGTTCTTTTCCGTATTTTTTTTCAACTGTTGCAGTTTCTTCAAAATGGCTTGCAAACTCGTCTAATACTTTAATAGCAGATTCTGCATGCAATCTTTCTCTACCTGTAAGTCTTAGACTGACTTTTACCTTATGCTCCTTGGCTATAAATTTTTCAATTTGAGAAATTTTTGTTTCTTTATCATGTTCGTCAATATGAGGCTTGATTCTAATCTCTTTAATAACGACATTTTTTTGTTTTTTCTTATTTTCCTTGTCTTTCTTCGTTTTCTCATACTTGAATTTTCCATAATCCATAATTTTGCATACAGGCGGTGTTGCATTTGGTGAAATTTCAACTAAGTCCAATTCTTTTTCTGCCGCAAGTGCCAATGCATCTCTAGCTGACATTACTCCAAATTGTTCTCCATCATCACCAACAACTCTAATTTCTCTTGCCCTAATTCGCTCATTCATTCTTGGCTCATCAGATCGGTTATTTCCTCTTATAAAAAACACCTCCTAATTTTTTTACAATAAAAAAACAAGATATAAGAAACCTTGCTCAATAGTTATCATATAAATAAATCCTATAACAAAATCAGTATAATAAAAATACTTATTTCATTATAAAATATCAAATAACTAATACCCAACTCATCCCAAAAATAGAACTCATTATTCTATTTCTATTTGGAAAATTAATCCAAAATCTAAATATATTGATGGAAAGGTGAGAAACAATGTTTCTACTTCTAATTTAATTACTAAAACAGTTTATCATATTTAATTTTATTTTGCAAGAAAATTTTGAATTTTTTTTGACTTCTTGTTCTTGACATTTTATAAAAAAACAGGCATATTTTTTGAATATACCTTCAGTAGTCCTTAACGAATAAGGCTCTTAATCTTTTATTACCATTCTTTCCTTAAATTAAATAAGGCTTTAATGTAAATAAATTATAATATACGTTAAATATTTTGTCAACTACATTCTTTATTTTTTGACAAAAGTTAATTTTTATGCCAATCATTTGGAAAATCCATTCTCGATAAAATATCATTTATATTTATAATATTTTCTAATTTATCTTCCAAAGTTTTGATAATCAATTTTAATTTTTCTGTTAATGCATCAAATTCTTCTTTGGGAAGAAATAATTTTAGCCCTTCGTAAATCGTAAAAAGTTTTTGATTTCTATTTGATGTAATATCACTAACTCTTTTTATATTAACAGTTTCTCTCGAAGAAAATTCGTATAACCTTTCGTTATGGGCAGCAACATTTCTAAAATGAGAGCTAGCAACTAAATAAGTTCTTACAAACGAATGAGTTATATTTGGAAGATTACTGTATTCTTCTTTATACAAATTTTTAAAATGATCGCAAATTTTATCATATACATTTTTATGTAAACAAGAATATAGTTTGCTAATATCTCCAAAAGTTAAATAGTGAATTATAATCCAAAAAGGAATATTGTCTTTTGTAGTGTTATAATGTCTTATTATCATTTTTTCATTATCTTTTTTTATCTTTTTCAACGTATTCACCACCATTGAAATTTTAAGAATATTTGAATTTTTCTTTCCAGTATTGTAATTCTCTAAAAGAAGATACGAATTTTTTTTCAAAATTCCGTTTGTTTCAGAAAAATAATAAGAAATAGCTGTTTTGAAAAAACTTTCAAGCAATGTCAAATTATCAAAAAATAAAATTCTCAATTCCCTATCAAAATCATGAAGACTTTTTAAATATTTAAATTTAAAATTTTCAATGTATTTATCTTTTCCCCTCAAATTTTTATTTTTTTCTAAAAAAGGAGCTTTATAAAAATTTATAATAGAATAATAGTTAAATCTCTTTAAAACAGAAAGTGTATCTTCATCAATGCTCATCCTACTTGATATAATCATTTCTTGTTCTTTGAACTTTTTAAATGGCTGATCCACAAAAATCTCCTTTCCAAAATATCAGAAAAGCCCTCTAAACAGAGAGCCTTTATATTAATTTAAATTATAATTTCAGCCTATATCGACTTCTATTTAAGAAATCATTGACATAGTACGATCCGCATATTATTTATAACACTTTTGTTACTTTTTGTCAACCACATTTTTAAACTTTTTTTAATAAATCCCAAAACCTCCTCAATTCCCCACTTCCTTTATTTTCTTTCCCCTATTTTCAAAACCTAAAAAAGTAAAAATTATAAAAACTAAATTGTTCTAACAATACGAAAACCATAAGAATCTGAAAATTTCTTATACTCTTTCTTCTGCTCTTCACTTAGTAAAGATGAATCAAAGCTAAAAATACCAAAACTTGACGGAAAGTCATAAAACCATCCACCACTTTTCGTTGCTTTATCTTTATTTCGTTTAAATATTATACATTTTGAATTATTTTTATCATACCAAGAGCCACCTTTTAATCTTCTATTAGATACACTTCCATCATATATATATGGAGTTTTCTCTGATATATATCCAGAATTAGCCGTGTCATAACACCATTCATATACATTTCCACTACAATCATAAATTCCTAATTGATTTGGCTTCTTTGTCCCAACATCATGAGTTCGTGCTACTGAATTATTGCCATACCAAGCAACTTCATCTAAATTATTGCTACCTGAATAGTCATAATTAAATGTCCCATCTTGCATAGCAATTTCTCCACCTCTTGCAAACCATTCCCATTCAACTTCTGTTGGTAATCTAAATCCTTCTGTCTTTTTGAAATCTGCAATATTGGGATATTCTGTTTTACCATTTAATTGTTTTATTTTTAATATTCCTTTATTTTTTTGACTTAAATCGTAGACAGGTTTTAATCCATATTTTTTACTCAACTTATTACAAAACTCCAAAGCATCCCACCAAGATACTTTTTCAACTGGACGTCTTCCTCCTTTAAATTCTGATGGATTATTCTCCATTACTTCCATCCACATATCTTGCGTTGTTTGATATTTACAAACTTCTAAATTACAAACTTCTCTTTCTTCATTAAAGAATGATGGCGTGTATTTTCCACCATTTACTATAACCATATCTTTGAATGTAGGTTTTCCAGCTATTCTTTTACCTTTTTTTATTTTTTGAGAAGCTGATTTTATTTTGAATTTTTTATAGCTTTTTTTCAAAATATCTATTTTATCTGATAAAATATTCGATAAAGAATCTATACTTTTAGTTGCTTCTAATAAATTATTTGTTGTAATTTTCTTTTCTTCTTCATTTTCAGTTTCTAGTATAAATTTGTTTTCAACTGCGTTTTTGACGATTTCTTCTATGTCGGCACCACAGTAGCCTTCTGTTTCTTCTGCCAGTTCCTTTAAATTTATATCATCTGACATTTTTCCTCTTTTTTCAAGGTGAATTTCAAATATTCTTTCTCTTTCTTCCTCGCTCGGGAAATCTATGAAAAATACTTCATCAAATCGTCCTTTTCTTAGAAATTCTGGCGGAAAGGCTGTTATATCGTTGGCTGTTGCTACTACGAATACTGTGTTTTCTTTTTCCTGTAACCAAGTCAAAAATTGTCCAAATAGACGTTTTGTTATGTCGCTTGCTCCACCGTTTTGATCTATTCCTGCGAAGGCTTTTTCTATTTCATCTATCCATAAAATGCACGGACTTATTGATTCGGCTGTTTTTAGTGCTATTCTCATATTGTGTTCTGATTCTCCAACGTATTTTCCCAAAAGTCTTCCTATATCCAGCCTTAATAATGGAACGTTAAACAGTCTTGCACTTGCTTTTGCTGCCAAACTTTTACCACAGCCTGGCATTCCTACAAGCAGTACTCCTTTTGGCGTATCCACTCCAAATTTCTTGGCTTCATCCAGCCTTCTAAATACTTGTGCCTTAGAACTTAGCCATTCTTTTAACCCTTCGAGCCCACCAATTTCTTCGATTTTTTCCTTAAAATCAATGATTTCCAAAATTGAAGATTTTTTAATTATTTGTCCTTTTTCACGAATGATTATATCTCTTCCTGAAATTGAAATATTTTTCTTAGATTCAATTATCATATTCAGAACGTGATCTATTTCCAGTTTTGTCAACCCTTTTAACGAAATTGCAACTTCCCCAACATCATTTTTATCCACATTCACATTATTTTCTTTAGCAAAGTTCCAAATATATTTTTCAATCTCGTCTTTTGTCATGTTTGGAATATCAAGTATCGAAGTAAATTTTTCCAAATCCTTCGGTACTGTTTCTGCTTCTGTTACTACAATTACTGTAAAATTATAATCTGAATTTGAATATCTAGTTTCTGCTATTTTCTTTATAAGTGCAATATTTCTAGCATCTTTCATTTCTTCTTCTGCATTCTTAATTATCAAAAACACATTAGTTTTCACACCTTCCGAAAACAAAATATTTAAAAAACTGTACAAATCCACAATTTCATCACTTTTAACCTTCGTTTCAAAATTTACAGCTCCAAAGGCCCTATATTCAAAAATCGCCTTATTTTCATATTCTTTAGTCGCTTCTGTTACAATTGTGTCAACTTCCTTGTAATCTCCACTGTGTACCCAAATTATAGGTCTTCTTGCTCTTAAATACTTTGATAAATTTGTTTCCATTTTTCCTCCTGATTTTTTATTTATTTCAATTTTTTTATAAATATGCTCTAACTCATCTAAAATTAAATTAATCTAACACTACAAAGTTTGATTAAAATTTTTTAACTTCAATTTTAAAATGATACTATTATTTTTACCAACCAAACAGCCCTCCAATAAAACTTCCTACCGCTCCAGCTGCTGAACTTATGGCACTTCCTACTGCTTTTACACCTGAAACTACTGCTGACCCAACTGCTTTCACTCCTTCCCATGCTCCTTTTGCAACGCTTTTTACTGCCTCTGTCCCTTTTTTTACTATTTCAGTTGAACCATCAATTACAGGCTTTGCAATAGTTCCCACTCCTTTGGCTATCGCTCCGCCAACTTTACTTCCTACTACTCCACATACTGCTCCTGCTGCAAGTGCCACTACTCCACCAACGACTGCTCCAGCAACTCCCAATGCTCCCAGTCCAATTGCTCCGGCCACTGCCATTCCACCTATAAAACCAGCATTTGAAGCAACTATCGCTCCATAAGCAGAACCTACTGATGTTCCTACCCTTTTTGTAGCTTCTCCTAGACTTATTTCACCTGAACCTAATTTAAACGCTGTTCCTATAATATCCATTGAAGATGCCGCAACTGCTCCAACAATATTATTATTTGCTAAAACTCCTGTAAGGACTTTTGGTAAAACATTCTTTTCGACTGCAACCCTTATTCCTCCAGCAACTGCTGTTGAAAGTCCCATTGAAGTTCCAGTCTTCACTCCAGCCTCGATTACTTCAGCAACTTCCACTTCTTCTCCAGAAACAAGTTTTGTTCCAACATCCAAAGCCATTCCAATACCAATTCCTATAGTTCCATTGATCACAGCCTGTTTTCCTAGTTGTTTGCTTATTGCAAGAGCATCTACATCTTTTTTAAAACTGAATTTCACTGCTTCTTTGTCGCCAAACTGGTATTTTTCCTGAATATTTTTTATTTCTTCCTTGCTTATATTTTTACTTTCCACTTCTCCAAATTTCACTTTGTCTACTGAATTTGGAATATCTCCAGTCTGATCTGACGGAACTAATTTTGACTGAAATTTATATTTATAGCCTTGCTGTCTATCGTAAAATGATTTTGCAGTTTCATTGGCATTTTTGTAGGCTTTTGCCTGATATTTTCTTACAATCTTGCCAGAATCTTCTATTGTCATATCAATCGAATTTTTTCCATAAGTCTCGCCTATTTCTGGCTTTAGTGCCTTTGCATAGTAGTTTTTTTCTTTAACTGCCGCATTTATATTGAACGTTCCAGCGTGATGCTCTTCAAATATAAATCCATCTAAATTAGGATTTTGGCTTATTTCTCCAGTTTTAGTTGTAAGTGCTGACAAAATTTCCTCATTTGACTTGCCTATAGTTGTATTTATATTGTCAACATAAACATTTGCTTTAGCTGCACTTAATGTGTTTGCAACTACTTGCGGATCGTTTATTGTGGCTGCCTCATATATCATTGCCTCGTTGTAATTTGCTAAAATTTCACTGCTTTCTTTCATATCCCTAATAATTTGCTGTCTATCTACAACTTCTGCATTTTGGGTATCTTCCAAAATTTTATCCAGTATCACATCTCCTACATAATCACTGCTGCTTATCCCAACTTTTTGATATTTTTCGACTTCCTTTTTCTTGTCAAAATAAATTTCAACTCCTGCCATAAGTTCATCAGCCATTTTTTCTATTTCCTCTGGCTTCTTTGCCACTAGCTCATTTTGTAATTCATAAATTAACCAGCTTCTCAAATCCTTTTTATTTTCACTTTTTTCATTTTGAGCATAACTTTTTAGAAATTTTTTGATAATTTCCTCCGTTTTTCTTCTTCTGCTCCCTCTTAATCTAAACATTTTCTTCCTCCTTATTTTCATATATTTCTATTGTCCTTTTAAGTTCATTTTTTAATTTTTCCTGTAATTCAATTGGTTCCAAGATTTTTACATTTGAAAAAAATTGTGCAAAATATACCAATGCAAGTTTGTTATCACATTCAAAGGTGTAAATTCCATCCTTCTTATTTAAAAGTCTAGGTCTGTTTGTCAAAACTTTTTCATATAACTCCACTCCTTTTTCTGTAAATTCAACTTTAACTGTGTTCTTATACGATAGAAACGGATCAAAATTTTTATACACATCATCAATATATTTTTTATCTTTTATTTCAATATTTTCATTTGTAAACCATACTTCTTCTATTTCTGAAATTCTGTAATTTCTATAGTCATTATTTTTTTCACAGTAACAAAACAAATAAGATCTATTTTCATCATCCGCCACTTTTACAAAATACGGATTTAATAGCCTTATATATTTATGATATTTTATTTTTATCTTTCTTTTCCCCTGCATTCCTTCCTTGATTTTCCTAAAAATCTTTTCAAATAATATTTCTTCACGTCTATATCGTAAATTATTAATATACGTAAAAATTATATTTCTCCAATATTCAGCCTCAGTTTCAACTCTACTTCTAACAAAAGTATCCATAAAAATTTCATCATTATTTTTATTCAAGTTAAACTGCAGCACTTCTCCTGAAAAGTTTCCCAATTCCACTTTATTCAAATTTTTGTCCATATAATATTTAAAAATTATGTTCCCTATTCTTCCCACAGGCATTCTAAAATACTCCGAATCACTTTTTATAATTTCATTCATAAAATCCGAAATTGTAACTCTAACCTTCTTCATAGCCAATCTCCTAAAATAACAATATTTTTAACTTCTAAATCTAATTTTAAGCCATTTTCCTTAAATTTAATTCCCAATTATTTTTTCTACACAAATTATATCTAATATCAAAGTAAAATACAAGGAAATATTTGTTTTTAGTTTTTGTTCCCCTAAAAAATAGAAAACTATGAAAATATCGAAAAAAATCAATTAATTTTAATTATTTCTGTTCCCCAAAATAGAATTCTCTTTTTTTCCAAACAATATTCCCTTATTTTAAAAATTATGGTATAATTTTGAAGTTATTACATTTTAAAATTAAATACAAAAATAATTGGAGGTGAGATGGTAGAACTTAAAGATATTGAAAAAAATTATACTAATTTTGATTTAAAAATAAATTTGAAGATTAACAAAGGGGAAATCTTTGGATTAATTGGGCAGTCAGGAAGTGGAAAATCAACTATTTTGAGAATTATTCAAGGGATTTTGAAGGCTGATAAAGGAGAAATTAATATTGCAAAGAATACTGAAATTGCTTATATTTTTCAGGAATTTAATCTTTTGTATAACAAAAATGTCTTTGATAATGTTGCTCTTCCGTTAATTTTAAAGAAAAAGTTTTCAGCTGAAAAAGTCGAGGAAGTTTTGAAATTTGTGGGGCTGTCTGATAAGAAAGAATCATTTATTGCTTCCCTTAGCGGCGGCGAAAGACAGAGAGTGGCAATTGCCCGTGCATTAGTGACAAATCCGCAATTACTGCTTTGCGATGAAGTTACAGCTTCTTTGGATAAATCTGTAAAAGATGAAATACTTGACTTGTTTGAGGAAATAAATAAAAAATATGGAACGACTATTTTAGTTGTTACTCACGAACTGGAAGTTGTAAAAAGGCTGTGCAGCAGGGTGGCGGTTATTGAAAAAGGTAAAATTACAGATATTTTCAATGTTAATCAGAAGGATTATGAAAAATCAAACAAAAGTTATGCCGATTATGTGAGGGAGGTTCTAAAATGATAGATACTGAATTATTAATTGCAATAAAGGACACTTTTATAATGGTTCTCATTCCTACGATATGTGCGGTATTTTTGGGAATTCCTTTAGGAGCTCTTGTATTTTTGACTGATAAAGGGGGCATTAGAGAAAATAAGTTTATAAATATTCCATGCAACATTTATATAAATGTAGTTAGAAGCTTCCCATTTTTAATATTTGTAGTCATATTAATACCTCTCACACGATTAATTTTTGGTACTGCTTTTGGACTTTTTCCTGCAAGTTTTCCAATTTGCTTTGTAGCTGTAGCTCTGTATGCGAGATTTACAGAACAGTCCTTTTATGATGTGAATAGTGGAATAATTGATGCGGCTTTGTCAATGAAGGCAAGTGTATTTCAAATTGTGTGGCATTTTTTGCTTGTTGAAGCGAGAAGCAGCCTTGTGCTTGGCCTAACTTCAGCAATTATCAGCTTTATCTCATACTCTACTGTAATGGGAGTTGTTGGTGGAGGCGGAATTGGCGACTATGCAATGCGATATGGATACAACGAATACAACTATGCCCTTGTATACAGGGTTGTGACAATAATGATAGTCATTGTATTTTCGATACAGATTATTGGAAACAGAATATCAAAAAATTTAGATAAGAAAAGGAGAATTTACTAATGTCAAAAAAATTATTAATTTCATTAGCTGTAATATGTGTGCTAATTTTAGCATTTGTTGGAATAAATTTAAAAAAGGATAATGTAATCAGAATTGCTGCGGCTGGATATCCGATGAATGAAATTGTGAAAATAGCAGCTGAAGACTTAAAAAAGGAAGGTTATGATGTAAAAATTACTGTATTAACAGATTATGTTACTGCAAATGTTGGTTTAAATGCCAAAGACTTTGACGCAAACTTTCATCAGCACGAGCCGTTTATGCAAGTTTTTAATAAGAAAAATAACGGAAAACTTGTAAAAGTTAAAGGGATTTATGATGTTTATGTAGGTTTTTACTCAAAAAAATACAAAAATAAGGCAGAAATTCCAAATGGGGCAAAAGTTGCTATTCCAAACGATGTGACAAATCAGGATAGAGCCTTGAGAATACTTGCAAATGAAGGTCTAATCGAGTTGAAGCCAAAAGATGGGCTTTATAATTTGGATGATGTTATTAACACAAAGAAAAATTTCAAATTTATGGCAGTTCCTATTCCATCACTAGTGCAAGCATACCAAGAAGCTGACTTGGCATTTAACTGGCCATCACATATGCTAAAAATTGGAGTTCATGTAAAAGATGCTTTATTTATTGAAAAAAATACAAATGGTAAGTACGCTGTGAGCCTTGTGGCAAGAGAAGATAACAAAAATAGTAAAAAAATACAAGATTTGACAAAAGCTATGACTTCTGAAAAAGTTAAGAAGTTCATTGAAGAAAAATATGCTGGTCAAGGATTCCCTGTATTTTAAAATCATTTAACATAAATTCGGTATTTTAATATTTACCGAATTTTTTTATTCAACAATAAAAAAATATGCGAATTTATTTTGGATAAATTTAAAAAATAAATTGGAAAAAAATAGCAAATTTGCTATAATATTAAGAGATAAAATTTTTAGAAAAAATGGAGAGAAAATTAAATTGGAAGAAGTAATAGATTTTGATAAAAAAAGAAAAATGAATATTTTAGCACCAGCAGGAAATTATGAAAAACTGGTTGCTGCTGTAAAAGCTGGAGCTAATGAAGTGTTTTTTGGTCTAAAAGGATTTGGAGCAAGAAGAAATAACGAAAATCTAGCTATACAAGAAGTGCTTAACGGAATTGACTATGCTCATTCACGTGGAGTAAAGACCCTTATGACTTTGAATACAATTTTAAAGGATAGCGAAATTAACAGCATGTATAACAATATTAAAAGAGTCTATGAACATGGAATTGATGGGTTCATTGTACAAGATTTGGGATTTGTTAAGTTTTTGAAAGAAAATTTTCCAAATTTAAAAATTCATGGAAGTACGCAGATGACTGTGGCAAATCATGTAGAAGCCAATAAATTAAAAGAATTAGGACTTACTCGTGTCTGTCTTGCAAGAGAACTTTCATTCGAAGAAATAAAAAGTATCCGTGAAAAAACTGATATTGAGCTAGAAATCTTTGTTTCAGGTTCACTTTGTATTTCTTATTCTGGAAATTGCTACATAAGCAGCTTTATTGGCGGAAGAAGCGGAAACCGTGGACTTTGTGCCTATTCCTGCCGTAAAAAGTTTACAGATGAAAATGGAGAAAGTGCTTATTTTTTAAGCCCAAATGATCAGTTATTGCAGGAAAAGGAAATCAATATGTTAAAAAATATTGGAATTGATGCAATAAAAGTTGAAGGGCGAAAAAAATCGAGCGAGTACGTTTTTGAGACTGTAAGCTACTATGACAATATTTTAAAAGGCACTCCACGTCCGACGGAAAGTTATAAGTTGTTTAACCGTGGCTATTCAAAAGGGTATTTTTATTTGGATAACAAACTTATGAACTTTAAATATTCTTCAAATTTTGGATATTTTCTTGGAGCAAGAATTGGGGAATCAAATAACTTTAAAATTGATGATGAGCTTATTTTAGGAGATGGTGTTCAATTTGTAGATGAGAATTTTGAGCAGATTGGTGGAGAATATGTAAATAAAATTCGGATTATTGAAGCTGGAAAAAATGAAAATTCTGAAAAGAAAAATAAAAAGCAAAATAGTCACAATGAAAAAGAAAAAGTTCAAAAGGCTAGTAGATTTGACATTGTTTCAATCGGAAAATTACCAAAAGGAACAAAATATATTTACAAAAATTATTCTAAAGAAATTAACGACAGAATTATCCATAATATAAAAGTTTCTAAAAGGTATGCCGCTGTTAATGCGACATTACTTGCAAAAAAAGGACAGGAAATCGAACTTACGCTGGAAATTGAAAATTTGAAAAATGAGATAATTTCTGTGACAAAGAAAGGGAATCTTATTGAACAAGATGCCAAAAAATTGATTACAAAAGAGCAAATCGCAGAGAAAATTGGCGAACTTGGAGATACGACTTTTGAACTTGGTAAAATTCAAATTGATTATGATGGAACTTCGTTCATTCCTTTTAGTGAACTAAAAAACCTCAAAAGAGAATGTGTTTCAGAACTTTTAGAAAAATTGCTTGGCTCTTATAAAAGAACTGCTATTGAGCGAAAAAAATATAATTTTGAACCGATTAATCTAGAAAATGAAAAACCTAAAGATAATAAAAAACCTGTTATTTCAGCACTTGTTACAAATGATGAACAGGAAAACGCCTGCCGTGAAATGGGAATAACAAAAATTTACCGAAAACAGTTTGATGTTGCAAAGGAAAAGAATTTGTCAAAAACAGATAAGATAAAAACAGGTACAAACCTAGTTTCCAATCTTTATCAGGCAATTATGGGAGAAAAAACTGGAATAAAAGGACAAACGCTGGACTGGAACTTAAATGTTTTCAATAATCATACAATCGAGATGTTTTCTACTTTCAAAAATCTTGAAACAGTATTTTTATCGCCAGAATTAAGTTATCGACAATTAAAAAACATAAAATCTGACAAACTGAAAAAAGGGCTTGTAATTTACGGTTACCTAAAAGGAATGTATATCGAACATAAAATTTTCGATAAGGAATACAAGGAGCTGGAAGGCGAATTTTATGACAAGTACAAAATTGTAAAAAATGAACTTGATAATATTGAACTCTATCTAGACAAGCCAATGAATCTGATACCAAGGCTGGATGATATTTATGAACTGAATTTAGATGAATTGAGGCTAGATTTCACATTTGAAACAGCAACGGAAGTGAAAAAAATTATTAAAAGCATTGATACAAAAAGTGGCAAATATACTCCTTATGCCTTTGAGCAGGGAGTCTTATAAAAAAATTTAAAATTTAGTTTTACTATGTTAGTATAATTATAAGGAGGAAACTTGGATACAAAAAATCAGAAGTATCTGGAAAAATTGTATTTACTTTTAGGTGCTTCAATTTTTATACATTATGCTTTAGTTATTTTATTTAGCATTCTAATATTAATAAATATATTTATAACTGGAGAATATAAAAAAATATTTAAGGACAAGTCGCTCATTACCGTAGGAATTGTTTTGGGATTTTCACTTATAACTTCCGCCTTTTATAAAAATATTTTAGGTCTAATGGCAATTCCCATATTTTTATGTATTGTAGTTGGGCGTTATTATACGTTAATTGTTGATGTAGAATTTAAAAAAAATAATTTGGAATGGATGGCAAAATTTTCGGGAATTTCACTTTTAGTGGGAATGGGAGAATTTTTATTCACACATAACAGAATCGGATATTTTGCATACTTTAATCCAAATTATTTAGGAAGCATTATGATGATGTCTGCAATCATAAATTTATATTTTACATTTGAAAAAAAATCAAAAATTAATTTTGCTGTATTTTTAATGAATATTCTGACAATACTGCTTACTGGTTCAAGATCTTCGTTAATTGCAGTTGTTTTAGGAATATTTACATTATTTTTCTACTTTTTACGAAGAAGATATTTTGCTGGATGTATTTTAATTCTTTTATCGTATATTTTGGGAGTAGTTTCAGGCGTTTTCCCATTCTTGCGTGAAAGTACGTTAATAGAATATTTCTGGCTAAGAGTCGAAATTATTGATATGGCGTTTAGAATTTTTAAAAAAACCAATATCCTATATGGACACGGAAACTTTTTTTACTACAAATTTACCAATTATGTGTATCCACATTCACATAATGCACTTGTAGAACTGCTTTTAAGTTACGGACTAATTGGAACAATAGCATTATTTGCTGTATTTTTACGCTACTTATATGATATTTTGAGAAATGACAGAAATAATGTGTTAAAAATTGCTCTGATTGCTGGAATTGTAGTACACAATTTTACCGATTTTGCAATTTTTTGGGTACAAACTGTACTGTTATTTATTATGGCTTTAGCTTATAATGAGCAAAATGAACAGATACGTGGCTACAGGCAGAAACGAAATAAATAAACAAAAAACTGAAAGGAATAACAAAATGAGAGATAGCATATATGTGGGGCTTGTCCACTACCCTGTTTACAACAGAAATAACGATGTTGTGGCAACTTCTGTCACAAACTTTGATATACACGATATTTCTAGGACTTGCAGAACTTACGATATAAAAAAATATTTCATTATAACTCCAGTTGATGCCCAGAAAGAGCTGACTGGCAGAATTATCGGATACTGGACTGAAGGAAATGGAATAGAATTTAACAAAAATAGAAACGAAGCCTTTGAAAATACAGAACTTGAAGATTCTGTCCAAAGTGCTATAGAAACAATTGAAAAAATTGAAGGAAAAAAACCAAAAATTATTACAACTTCAGCAAAAATTTTCCCAAATACTGTTGGATATGCTGATTTAGGAAAAGAAATCATCGAAGACGATACTCCGTATTTAATTTTATTTGGAACAGGTTGGGGACTTACAAATGAAATTATGGATTTATCCTATAAAATTCTGGAGCCAATCCGTGGGAATACCAGATATAATCATTTGTGTGTCAGAAGTGCTGTTTCAATAATTTTAGACAGATTGCTAGGAGAAAACTAAAAATATAACCATAATATGAAAGGACATAAATAAAAAATGAAAGAAAATAATCATAACTTAGTAGGAATTGTGGTAGTTAGCCACAGTAACACACTTGCACAGGAAATTATTAATTTTGTAAAAGTATTTAAGCAGGAAGACTTTGCATTGGAAAATGGTGGAAATGCAAGCCGAGAAGTTTACGGAACAAATGTCGAAAATGTCAAGGAAGCAATAATCCGTGCTGATAGCGGTGCTGGAGTACTTGTTTTCGTAGATATGGGAAGTTCTGTATTTAATGCAGCTAAGGCAATAAAAGAGCTGGAAGGGCAAGTTGAAGCAAAAATTGCAGATGCCCCATTAGTTGAAGGAATAATTTCAGCAGTTGCAGCTAACTTTGATGGAATTAGCTTAGCTGACTTAAAAACAATTGCTGAGGATAGTAGAAAATTCACAAAATTAAAAAAAGAAATTTAAAAAAATTCAAGAAAGAGAGAAGCAATAACAAATAATGGAAAACTTAGTAAATATAGGAACAATTGTCGGAACACATCATTTACGTGGCAGCGTTAAAATTACCTCAATTTTTGAAAATATTGAACTTATCGAAAATGAGCGTGTTCTTCTTGAAAAAAACGACAAAAAGAAATTACTTGTCGTAAAAAACGTAAAAAGGCTAAATGACAAAAAAGCAATTTTAGACTTTGAAGGAATTGAAAATATTGATGCCGCAAAAGAGCTGAATGGCTATAAGGTCAAAATACGCCGTGATTTGCTCCCTGAAAGAAATGAAGATGATTTTTATGTAAAAGACTTATTTGGAATAGAAGTATTTTCTGAAAATGAAAAAATTGGAGAAATTATTGATGTAATGGAAACTGCAGCACACAACATCTTAATTATAGAAGATATTAATACAAAAAAAGAAATTATGGTTCCATTAATTGATGAATTTGTAACAAAAATAGACTTTCCAAATAACAGAATCGAAGTAAGCCTGATTGACGGAATGAGAGAATAGATATAATTTGAAAATAAACAAGAGGTAAAATTAATGAAATTTAACGTACTCACACTATTTCCTGAATTATTTGAACAATATTTATCCCAAACGATACTAAAAAGAGCAACAGAAAAAGATATCATCGATTTTAATATTGTCAACATAAGGGATTATGCTAGAAATAAACACAGCCAGATGGACGACATCCCTTTTGGCGGCGGTGCTGGAATGGTTTTAAAGCCAGAAGCCTACTGGAACTTCTTTTACGAAAACTATGAATTTTACAATAACGTAAATAACGAAAATTCAAAAAAACCTTATGTAATTTTCTTATCCCCACAAGGAAAACAGCTGACTCACAAAAAAGTTACTGAACTTTCAGAAAAAGATGAAATTGTACTTATTTCAGGGCGTTACGAAGGACTAGATCAAAGAGTAATTGATAAATTTGTGGATGAAGAAATTTCCATTGGAGATTATGTCCTAAGCAGTGGCGACTTGCCTTCCCTTGTAATTATGGACTCTGTTATTCGTATAAAGGAAGGTGTAATAAAAAAAGAATCTTTTGAAACAGACTCATTTTACAACGGACTTCTTGGATTTCCCCAATATACAAGACCTGTAGAAATTGATGGCTATACTGTTCCAGAAGTATTACGAAGTGGCAATCACGCTAAAATTGATGAATATAGGCAGTTTCACTCAATTGAGAAAACTATGAAGAATAGAATGGATTTGTTTAAAAAAAAGTTAGAAAATATTGATGAAGATTTGGAATTTAAGAAAGTTTATAAGAAATACTTGAAAAAGAAAAATATGTAGTTAGGAGAGTGTGTTCAGGATGATTTATGAATTGGACGGGATAAAACCTAAAATATCGGGAGAGGTATTTGTTGCTGAAAGTGCTGATGTTATGGGAAATGTAGAACTAAATGACGGGGTAAATATATGGTTCGGTGCGGTACTAAGAGGAGATGTGGAGAAAATAACTATAGGGAAAAATAGCAATGTTCAAGATAATTCGACATTACATACTGATTTTGGACTTCCCTGTATCGTGGGAGAAAATGTTACTGTAGGTCATAATGTGATACTTCATAGCTGTGAAATAGGAGATAATGTGATAGTAGGAATGGGCAGCACAGTTTTAAACGGGACAAAAATCGCTCCTAACTGTCTTATAGGTGCAGGTTCTTTAGTTACTCATAAAATTCCTTATGAGAAAGGTGTTCTCATTTTAGGAAGTCCTGCTAAAATAGTGAGAAAATTGACTGATGAAGAGATAGAACATATTCAAAAAAATGCTGACCATTATGTAAAAAATGGAAAACTGTTTACTAAAACTTTGAAAAAGGAGAATGTCTAAAAAAAGCATAAAGTGTAGTTTGTTTAAGGACAGCCTAAAGGTTGTCTTTTTTTATTTTGCTATTGATTATTTTTATATTTTCTTAGGAGCAATAAATTTTGGAAAATGACTTTATACCTTGATAACAATGAAGCTGAAATGATAAAAATGGGAAAAATGAAATACTGAAAATTATAAAATAAACTATTTTCTATTATTTCTGTTTAAATAGTAAATGTTAATACATTTTAAATTACAGACTATTTATATAACTTAAAATATATCAAAATAGGAGCTTCAAAACATACAGAAACTCCCTTTCTAGCACAATATTAAAAATTACCTATTCAGTTTTATTAAAAAACTTAAACAAATACTTTCCACCTAACCCAATAACAGCACCTATCGCTGCTGCAGTCAATAATCCTGGAATCCATCCGTACATATCAATAACTTTGCTTCCAAGTATGGAAGAAATTACAGAGGTTACTATAATTAATAAATTTTGATATTTTTTACTGCTCACAATTTTTACCTCCACCAACGATATTTTAATTTATTTTATCCTTCTGCGTATATATTACTCTAATTTAAATATTTTGTCAAATTACTTATTAATTAAAATATTTTATAATTAAAGAAAAAATTAGAAACTACAATTGCAAATATTATCAACAAATACAGAAAATTATTTTTCACAAACTCAGCTAATTTCTTCCTATCTTCAACATTTAATTTTAAAATAAAAAATATCTCCTTGTATCTTCCTTTTGCCAGTCCAATTATAAAAAATACTAATAAAAAGATAATCAAAAAAGCAGAAAACAAACCAACTAGAATTAGAAGTATATCAATTCTTAAAATTGCTAAAACTTGAGATGTTTTTGTTATTACATTTATAAAAAAATGTATTAAAATAGAATATTTTATTGAATATTTGCACGCAACATAAGAAAAGATGATGCCTGTCAAAAATGCTGGAATAATCATCTCTATGTTATAATGAGATAGCCCAAAAAGAAGCGAATTAATAATTATTGCTACTCTAATCCCGTATTTTTTCAAATTATTCATTATAACTCCACGAAATACAATTTCTTCCAATATTGGTGCTACAAATACTGCCATTATTACATCTAAATACAAAGGCTCATTTATTAAAGGAGTTCTTCCTTTAAATTTAAATATTGATATAATCAATAAATTACAAATATTCCCTATGAAAAAAACTAGTGCAAAATATGTATTAAAGTCTTTTACATTCAATTTTTCATTCGTTTTAAAATATTCATATTTTTTATAAGTTTTTACAAAATAATAAATTATTGGAAGACTAAGTATCCATCTATATATTCTAAACATGTATATATGTCTAAATATGTGACTTTCTATAACTAATGTTTTATTATTCACAAAAATCATAAATACTAGATGAAACATATAAATTATAAGTGGAATAAAAAAAACATCTTCTTTTGGATTATCCTCTAAATTCGCTATTCTCTTCATTCGATTCTGCCTCCTGTTTTATGAATATCATTGCAAAACTTTTAAAATCCAAAAAGACACTTAAACGTGTCTTTTCTTCATAATTAAAATAAAACTTTTCAAACAAAATCACTAATAATTTTTCTTCAAAAGCCCCACTACATCTCTAACTTCATTCATCTTCTCAGTTGCAATGCTTCTAGCTTTATTTGCACCTTCTCGCAAAATTTGGTATACATAGTCCATATTATTTTCCAGTTCTTCACGTTTTTTCTGGAATGGAGAAAAATAATCCATAAATTTGTCAAACAATTCATTTTTAGCGTGTCCATATCCAAAGTTTCCAGCTCTAAATTTTTCCTTTAATGCTTCTACTTCCGTTTCTGTTGCAAAAAGAGCATATAATTTTGTAATGTTATTATCAGGATCTTTTGGTTCTTCTAAAGGCGTTGAATCTGTTACAATGCTCATTATCTGTTTTTTCAATGCTTTTTTTGAACCAAACATATTTATTACATTTCCATAGGACTTGCTCATTTTATCACCATCTGTTCCTGGAACAGTTGCTACATTTTCAACGATTTTCTCTTTTGGCAATTTAAATACTTCCTTGCCGTAAGTTTCATTAAATTTAGTTGCAATATCACGAGTCATTTCCAAATGTTGCTTCTGATCCTTTCCAACAGGTACAATATCTGGCGAATACATTAAAATATCAGCAGCCATAAGTATTGGATAAGTAAAAAGCCCCACATTTGGCTTAATTCCCTTCGCAACTTTGTCCTTGTATGAATGAGCTCTTTCTAATAGCCCCATTGGAGCAATGTTCGATAAAATCCAAGATAATTCAGCATGTTCAGGCACATCTGACTGCAAAAACAGCGTTGATTTATCAGGATTCAGCCCCAAAGCCAAATAGTCCAAAATTACACCAATCGTATTAGCCTTCAAATCCTCTCCTTTTGGTGAAGACGTCAAAGCATGATAATTTGCCAAAAAATAAAAACCTTCATATTCATCCTGTAGCTCTACAAACTGCTTAATGGCACCAAAATAATTTCCAATATGCAAAATTCCGCTGGGCTGTATTCCCGATAAGCTTCTCATAAAAACCTCCATAATTCTATATCATTAAATTTGTCTAATAACTTAATTTTGTTCTATATTCTTTTAAAATACCACTATCTATCCACAAGTATTCAATTTAAAATTTAGATTATCAAACATATCCTTTTTCTTTAAAAAACATGTTTATATTATATCATTAAAAAAAAATTTTGTAAAATATTGAAAAAATATAAGAAATAAGGTAAACTTATATTGATATAATAATTAATTTTAAAGATGTTTTGCTATGTGTTATATAAATAACTGTACTTAGGAGGAAATATGAAATATTATGTAGGAATTGACTTGGGAGGAACTAATACAAAACTTGGACTTGTTGATGAAAAAGGGAATATCATTTTTACTACTATCGTAAAAACTGATTCAATGGAAGGTTTTTCTGAAACAATTCAAAGATTATCAAAAATTCTAATTACTCAAATTGAAGGAACTAATGTTAATTTTGATGATGTCGTATCAGTTGGAGTCGGAGTGCCAGGGCCTGTGTTAAATTCCAGAGTTGTTAAGTTTTGGGCAAATTTCCCTTGGAAACATGGGATGGATTTGGCATTAGAATTTGAAAAAAATCTTGGTAAGCCAGTAAAAGTTGATAATGACGTTAATGTTATTACACTTGGAGAAATGTGGAAAGGTGCTGCTCAAGGATATAAAAACGTACTAGGTCTTGCTGTTGGAACTGGAATTGGTGGTGGAATTATTGTTGATGGAAAACTTGTAAGCGGAGAACACGGAGCTGGCGGAGAAGTTGGACACATTAAAATTGAACCAAATGGAAAACTGTGCGGATGTGGACAAAAAGGATGCTGGGAAGCCTACGCTTCTGCTACTGGAATAATCCGTGAAGCAAAAAGCCGTCTTGCGGTAAATAAACAAAACCTGCTTTATGAAATAACAAAAGGTAGAGATTTAGAAGCAAAGGATGTATTTGATGCTGCTAGAAAAGGTGATGAATTTTCAATTGACATTGTTGATTATGAAGCGGAAAAATTAGCATTAGGAATTGGAAATCTGCTTAGCATACTAGATCCTGAAATTGTTGTTGTAGGTGGAGGAGTTGCTCTTGCTGGAGATTTTCTATTTGACCGTGTAAAAGAAAAACTAAAAGATGTAGCATTCCCATCGATTTTGGAAAATCTAAAAATTGTTACAGCAACTCTTGGAAATGATGCAGGAATTTTAGGTGCTGCCTATCTTGGAATGATGTAATTTACAACTAGAGTAAGATTAATATAAAGCTCTTTTCAAAAAAATTATCTTTTATTTAACTGATAAACAATGAAATGTAAAAGACTAAAATTTAAATATTATAAAAAGACTATATAGATTATTTTTAATTTTCCATATAGTCTTTGTTTTTATTTTATCTTTTTTCAAATTTTATAACCGAACCATTTCCAGCATCAATGCTGAGTTCATATCTAGAATTATTCGCAATAAATTCTATTTCATAAACAGCCTTTCCATTTTTGTTATCTAATTTTATTTTTTTAAAATTAGCTGCTGTCTCTGAAACTCCAGCGTGTCCTAACGCAATTGATTTTGCTTTATTTGGTGTAATTTGTGTATCGGAAGTTTTTATATTCACTTTTGGGGTTAATTTTACTTCCGTCTTGTATTCAATATTATTTCCTTTTACCAAAAAATTGATAGAAAGAAGAAATGTTACTAAAGTAATTGCATAATTAAAACATCCTATTTTTTTTATTTTTATCATATTATTTTCTCCATAAACTCTTTTTTATTTATTATTTTCTTCACTCCAATTTATTATTTTCCCTGTGTAAACATCTATTTCGAAATTGTATACAACACCTCTATAACTAATCTGTCCTTTATATAATTTATCACCCTCTGAATCAAATTCAAGAACGTTTGCAAATGTTGCTCCTGGGACTTTAGTTAAGGCTATTTGTTTTGCTTTAATTCCAGTAATTCTTTTTCTTTCCTTTACACCTGAAAAACTTTGAAAATTGATTAATAATATTCCGACTAATATCATCTTCAAAAATCTAGATTTCACAGTCTATCATCCCTTTCTTTCTAAATAATATGTTTACATATCTAATATTTGCCACTTTTTTCTTCATAATATACAATTACTAAAATAAAATTTAAATAAATATTTGTTAACATTTCTCCTTTCTTCATAGTTCTACATAATTTTTTCATTTTTTCACACAAAAACTTAAATTATTCCATCTAAAGCACTATTTCTACTTGAGTAAGATAAGTTTGATACTAAAGTTGAGCTATAAAAGTACCACACCTTCTTACAAAATAATAGTACCATATAAACATTAAAGAAAAATGAGAACTTTTAATTTTTTTAAAAATTTTTTTCAGTTTTGTATATTATTAGCTATTCATCGGTATTTTAGAATGTAAATTTTTTTAATTCTTTCAGATTTTATAAAATTATTGTAAAAGTTGTACCTTTCCCAAGTTCACTTTCTACAAAAATCTCTCCTTTATGAAGTTCTATAATTTTTTTTACCATAGAAAGTCCAAGCCCTGAATTATCACCATTTTTAGACGGATCTACTTGATAAAATCTCAGCCATATCTTATCCAGCTTGTCTTCGGAAATGCCTATTCCATCATCTGAAATTTTGCTGACAATCCTATTTTCTTGAAGAAATAATTCAACTGTAACTGTTCCGTTCTGTTTTCCATACGAAATTGCATTTGAAATCAGATTTGTAAAAACTCGCATTATCATCATTTCATCAATGTTTGCATAGATTTCAGGCATTATTTTTGTTATAAATTTTATATTTTTAGTATTTGCACTTAAAGTCTGGGTTTCAATAATCATTTCTAGCAATTCACTTAAATTGATGTTTTCGATATTCAGTTTTTGTCTTCCTCTTTCCATTCTTGCTAAAGTTAGTAATTGTGATACCAGTTTTGACATTTTTTGTCCTTCTTTTTCAATAATTCCAAAGGATTTTTGTGCATCTTCGACTGAACTTATTGAGTCTTTCCCGTACTCTGCCTGCGTCAAAATTACTGTAATTGGTGTTCTTAATTCATGCGAAACATCCGAAGTAAACTGAATTTCATTTTCAAAAGATGTCTGAAGCCTATCGAACATTACATCAAAAGTATTTGCAAGTGTGTGAAGCTCATCATCGCCTTTTCCAAGATTTATCCGCTGTGACAAGTCGTTTCCTTCGTTGATTTTTTCTGCAATTCTTCTAATCTTTTCAATTGGCGTAAAGGCATTTTTTGTAATAATGTAACCTCCAATTGCTGAAAGTATAAGAAAAAATGGCAAAATTACAAAGGAAATCTGAATAACTGTTTCAATGGCACTTGATTGCCCAATATTAGGCATTACTCCTCGAATCCATACTTTTCCATAATCTCCAAGTTCAATTATCTTATTATAGACATACCATTTCTGATTATTGCTTCTAATAATCATAATTTTATCATCCTTTGACTTCCTATTATCCATCTCAAATCCATTTGGTGAATTTCCGTAAAGAAATTTGAAATCCTTGTCATAAATGGCAATTTCCACATTCTGAATCATTGTATCAAAGTTGCTGTCAATTATAATTTCTCCATTTTCTATAGTTAAATAATCAAGCCTATGAATTACAACATCTTTTAGATAAGTTCGTACACTTGAATGGATAATATTTTCACTGATATAAAAAACTATAGCCAATGATGAAAATACAAGTAAAATCATAATTCCCATGTACCATAAACCAATTTTTAACTTTATTGAACTGTTATTAAAAAATCTTTTCATTGCTTATTTTTATTCCTTTTTATTTAAGATTTAAAACCTATTCAGCCTTTAGCACATAGCCGACTCCACGAATTGTATGAATTAGTTTAGGTTCAAACTCCTTATCAATTTTTCTTCTTAAATATCTGATATAGACATCTATCACGTTTGTACCGCCTTCATAGTCATAATTCCATATATGCTGCTCAATTTGTTCTCTCGAAAGCACACGCTCCTTATTTCTAATCATATATTCCAAAATTGTAAATTCTCTAGTTGACAGCTTTATCGGCGTTTTATCTCGAAAAACATCGTGAGAGTTGCAATTTACTGTTAAATTTGCAATTGAGAATATATTGCTTGCATTTGAATTACTGCTTGACGGATTTCTTCTTAAAAGCACTCTTATTCTTGCCATCAGTTCATCAAAAGCAAATGGTTTTACTAAATAATCGTCAGCTCCATAGTCAAGCCCCTTTACCCTGTCCTCTATTCCATCTCTTGCAGTCAATAGTAAAACAGGTGTTTTTATTTCTTTCTCCCTTATTCTTCTTAAAATTTCAAATCCATCTATCCCAGGAAGCATAATATCAGAAATAATAACATCATATTCAACAGAAAAAATATAGTCTAGTGCGTCATTTCCATTAAAACAGCTATCCAAACAATATTTTTCCGATATTAGCTTTTTTACAATTATATCATTCAGATTCTTTTCATCTTCAATTACTAAAATTCTCACAGATTTTCACCTTGCCTATCTTTTTGCCACTGTTGAAAAAACGAATTTATCAGGCCTATATAAATTTACGCCATATTGAAACAATGTTCCATTAGAAAGATAAGTATGACTTTCAATTACGACAACTAGATTAAAGTCTTTTAAATCCATATATTTTTTTTCATCTTCAGTAGCATATCTAAATCTTATATCTCGTCGTGAATGGGATATTTTTAGATGTAATTTTTTTTCAAGATAATCGTAAATTGAACTTTCTGCAATTTTTTTATCCAAAAATGGTACAATTCGCTTATCAAAGTAAGTCTTTTCATATTCAAGTGCTTCCCCATCCAAAACTCTTGTACGCAAAACCCTATAAAACAAAGCTTCTTCAGATACTTCAAAAATTCTCATAAGTTCAGAGTCTCCCTGAATAAGTCTCAAATCAATAAGATTGGTTTTTATATTAATATTTTCAATTTGATTCAGTTCCTTTGAAGTACGTAAATTTGACAGGCTATTTTTAAATCTTCCATTCTCAAGAACCATCGAATTTTTCCCTTTAATTTTCTGAATATATCCATCGAGTTCAAGCATTGACAAGGCTTTTCTTATCGTATCTTTTGAATATGAATATTTACGTGCAAGTTCAGATTCACTTTTTAAAAATTCTCTTGCCTTAAATGTCCCGTTTGTAATCTTTTCCTTTATATCATTATAAACTTCCTTATATTTACTCACTGGTGTAACTCCTTTCAAGAAACATCAATTTTATTATATCTCATAAATTGCAAAATGACAATGGCAAAAGTATATAAAAACAAGGAGAATAAAATTTTCTCCCCGTTCTAAATACTATAAAAATTTAATTTTTTATTATTTTCTCATTTTGTCTGATAAGAAACTATCTCTAAATTATCTATTTTTCTTTTTGATTTTTCGATTTTAACATCTTTTTCAGTATACATTTGAACTTTATACTGCTGGAAGTTAATTTTTTTATACACAAATTTTGCAATAAAATAATAAATGATGATACTAGCAATAACATCTGTCGTCCAATGATATCTCAAATAGACACGGCTAACACCTACTAAAAATCCTAAAACAAATAACTTTAAAGAAAAAAGGCTAACTCAAAATATTTGAAAAAGCCTACTTTTTTTAACTTAATTATTTTTATCTTCTTTGCTGCTGTTTTTGATAATTAAATGATTCCAGTTTCATTGAAATATTTTTTTCTGCTCCGTTTGAATATACTTTTAGATTAACTGTTTCTCCTATTTTCTTAGCTGCAAGCTCACCAATAAACGCTCCTGCTGATATTATAGGTTTTCCGTTAATTTCAAGAATTAAGTCATTAACTTTTAATCCATATTTTGCTGCTGGAGAATTTGGATAAACTTGTTGAACTAAGATACCAGTTGAATAAGAAATTTTTCTTGCCTTTTTCAATTCAGGCGATAAGTCTAATACAGAAATTCCAACATATGGACGTTCATATCTTCCGTTTTTTATAATTGAATCTCTTACATTTTCAGCCAAGTTTGATGGAATTGCAAAACTTAACCCAACACTTCCACCATTTGGAGAATAAATGGCAGTATTTACACCAATAACATCTCCATTAATGTTAAGAAGCGGTCCACCACTGTTTCCCTGATTAATAGAAGCATCTGTCTGAATAAAGTTTTCAACTTGTTCAATTCCAAGTGAACTTCTTCCAGAAGCTCCAACTACTCCAACTGTCATCGAGCTGTTCAGTCCTAATGGATTACCAAATGCAATCGCCCAATGTCCAATTTTGATATTATCTGAGTTTGCAAATTTAAGCGGTTTGAAAGTTCTGTTTGTGTTTACTTTTAAAATTGCAATATCCACTTCTGGTGATGTTCCAACTAATTTTGCCAAATATTCATGTCCATCAGATAGTTTTACATAAATTTCATCTGCACCATCAATAACGTGATTATTTGTCATCATATATCCATCACTTGAGATTATAAATCCTGAACCCAAACTTCCAGATTCACGTCTTTGCTGTCTTCTCCCTGATGTCCCAAATAAAAATGCTTCAAGTGGATTATATGTCTCCACTACAATTGTTTTCTTCGTTCTAATATTTACAATTGAGTCTTTTGCTTTTTCATAAACTGCTGCAAATGCATTTTGTGCACTATACATATCTCCTGTAATGTTCGTATTTTGAACAATATGCTTATCATGTAAAATATCTGTATCTTTTGAAACTGCAGCTGTTGCTGTAAGTGCTGCCGCCATAAAAGATGTAGTCAAAAGTCTTTTTAATTTCATACTTTATAATGTCTCCTCTTTCATAAAATTTATATTTTTTAGATTTTAAAATCTTTATAATGCTAGTTATTTTACTCCTTTTTTCTTAGAAAAAATAATATTCTCATTTTTTTTTATCTTAGTTTTTCTAAATTTTATTTATTAAATGAGCAAAATTTTAATGTTTTATATTTAAAATGAACCTAGTACAACCGTTCTTACAAAAATTTCTTTTATCAATTCCAAAATCATTAATCCTAGCATTGCTGAAATATCAAGATTCATACTTCCAATCGGAATTATTATTTTAAACATCCGTAAATATGGCTCTGTAACTTTTCTTACCCATTGAAAAAGTCCTATTTGATTATATGGGTCAATCCAAGTTCCCAAAATATTTATTAAAATAAGAAGAGCATATAAATCAAACAGCTTTAATATCACTGCTATAACATTATCCAAAATTATACCTCCAAAAAATTTAAAAAGGTTATTGTTTTATTTATTTATTTATTTATTTAGAACATTTTTACATTTTATAACATATTCAACTCCTGAAACTACTGTTAATATCAGTGGAATAAGTAATAAAATGTTATTTATTGTAAAACTGAAAGGTATTAAAATTATTAGTGTAAGCGCTATCATCTGAGTAGCAGTCTTCCACTTTCCAAGACTTTCTGCCGCAATAACAACCCCTTCAGCCGCTACAATTGAACGAAGACCTGTTATCATTAATTCTCTAAATATTATAACTATTACAAACCATAGGCTAATCTGACTAAATTTTGTAAGTGTTACTAGAGCCGAAATAACAAGAATTTTATCTGCTAAAGGATCTAGCAGTTTTCCTAAATTTGTAATCAAGTTATATTTTCTTGCAATTTTCCCATCGTAATAATCTGTTATAGACGCTCCTACAAAGATAATCGCTGCAAATACTCTCATTGTCATAGAAACTGCTGCATTATCTGAAACTTCCAGAGCTAAACTTAAAAAAATGACAAATGGTATAACTAGAATTATTCTTAATATGGCTAATTTATTAGGTAAATTCATTTTCATACCTTTCACACTCCTTTGTAATTATAATATAATCCTATTGCTGCAATGCCTTCATGCTCAAGTTAAATTTATCTTCGCTTTCCATTGAAATTACTTTGACTCTGACATTTTGTCCTTCTTTTAATGCATCTTCAGTCTTTTCCACTCTTTTATTGCTAATTTCAGAAATATGTAAAAGTCCTTCTTTTCCTGGCAATACTTCTACAAATGCACCAAATTTCATCAGTTTTGTAACTTTTCCTTCATAAATTTCATTTAACTCAACTGACTGAGTTTGTCTTTTAACAAGTTCTAAAGCTTTTTTCATATTTTCAGATTCTTTTCCGAAAATCGAAACAGTTCCGTCGTCTTCAATGTCTATCGAAACTCCAGTTTCATCAATAATTGCTCTAATAACTTTCCCACCTGGACCGATAAGTCCAGCAATTTTATCAGGATTAATCTTAATAATCTCAATTTTTGGCGCATTTTCAGCAACCTGAGCTCTTGGCTCACTAATTACTGCTTCCATTTTATCAATGATGAATAATCTTCCTTCTAATGCCTGTCTTAAAGCAATTTCCATTATTTCTCTTGTAATTCCTTCAATTTTTATATCCATTTGAATTGCAGTAATTCCATTTTTCGTACCTGCAACTTTAAAGTCCATATCTCCAAGATGATCTTCAAGCCCTTGAATATCCGTAAGTACTGTAAATGTATCTCCTTCTTTTATAAGTCCCATAGCAATTCCTGCAACTGTAGATTTTATTGGTACTCCAGCTGCCATTAACGCAAGAGACCCTCCACAAATTGAAGCCTGTGATGATGAACCATTCGATTCTGTAATTTCAGAAATAAGTCTTACTGTATAAGGGAATTTTTCTGTATCTGGCATAACATATTTTAACGCTCTTTCAGCCAAATTTCCGTGTCCTAGCTCACGTCTTCCAGGAGCTCTCATAAATCCTGCTTCTCCAACTGAATATGGCGGGAAGTTATAGTGCAGGAAGAATTTTTTACGTGTTTCATCTTCCATTCCGTCGATAATTTGCTCATCTTCCTTACTTCCAAGTGTTGCAACAACTAATGCCTGCGTTTCTCCACGCGTGAACAACGCAGATCCATGAGGTACTGGAAGTGTATCAATTTCTATATCAATTGGACGGATTTCAGTAGTTTGACGTCCATCAGCACGGTATTGCTTATACAAAATAGCATCCCTGACAAGTCTTTTTTCTACATCTCTATAATATTTTTTAAATTCTTTTTCAAGAGTGTCATCAATTTCCTTCTCTTCATTTTCAAGCTTTTCAACATATTTTTCAAAAAGCTCTATTTCCAAATTGTCAATTGCTTCATATTTTTCAAGTTTTCCTGGAGTCATTATTGCTTTTTCAACTTCATTTTCAAAACTGTCAATAAATTCCTTAATTTCAGGATCTACTTCTTTTTTCTCAAATTCATATTTCTGAATTTCAAATTGTGCAAGGAATTTATCCTGTTCTGCACAAATTTCCTTAATTCTTTCATGCCCAAACATAATTGCTTCCAGCATAACTTCCTCAGAAACTTCCTTAGCTCCAGCTTCTACCATTGTTACAGCGTCTTTTGTTCCTGCGACTGACAATTGAATTTCGCTTTCTAATAATTGTTCTCCTGTTGGATTTAAGATGTATTCTCCATTAATGTATCCAACTGTAACTCCAGCCACAGTTCCTGCAAATGGAATATCTGATAATCCTAAAGCAGTAGAAACTCCAATTGTAGCAAGATTTTCAGGATAATTCACTTCATCATACGAAAGCACCGTAACTACAATGTGTACCGCATTCAAAAAACCTTCTGGAAATAAAGGTCTAATTGGTCTGTCAATCAATCTTGAAATCAAAATTTCATCAGTTCCTGGCTTAGTTTCCCTTTTTATAAATCCACCTGGAAATTTTCCAGATGCATAAAATTTTTCGATATAATCAACTGTTAAAGGGAAAAAATCTTGCCCTTCCCTAACATCCTTACTTCTAGTTGCTGTAACCAAAAGCACAGTTCCTCCGCATTGAACAACAACAGATCCCCCAGCTTGACGTGCAATTTTTCCTGTACTTATTTTAATTTTCTGGTTTCCTAAATTAAAACCATAAATTTTCTCTTCAAACATTTTTCCTCCTAAAATTTCTTTTTTTAAGAAGGGAGCAAATAATAGTAAAATCTTTTATTATTTTCCCTATAAAAAACTTTACAATTACTTACTCAAAATACCTTCTTAAAATTTCTTTAATTATACCATTTTTTATAAATTTTTACAAATCTTTTAAATAATAGAATAAATGAATACAATAAAAAATAGGTTAACTCAATTTTATTAATTTCTTCTATGTATTAATTAAATTACCTATAGAAGTTCTTTAATAAAATCAATAATAACCTATTTTACGAATTTATCAATTTTCTTTAATTTCTGACGCTTGAGGATAGATTTCCATAATTTCATTCAAAATCTTATCAATTTCAGCAATCAGATAATCTGTACTCCCTCTATCACCTTTCATAGCGATTCTTACATGAACACAGCCTTCTTTCGCATATGGAGCAACGGTCGGATTTGACATTTCAAAATAATCTTTTAGCCTGTCGTCAATTTTTCCTTCCGGAACTCCCCTTATTTCAAGAGTTTTCATTAGTAAAATATCATTTGAATATTGCTTTAAAAGTGGTAAAACTTGATTATCTACCATCCAAGCCATTTCTCTAGGAGGTCCTGGCAATACTATTATTTTTTTATTATCCTTTTCGTAAAAAAATCCTGGTGCAAGCCCAACTTCGTTATCAAGCAATTTTGAATTTTTTAAAATTGAAGCCTCTTTTTTCCCGCCAGAAGCTACTTCTCCAAAACCTCTTTCATTGTATTTTTTTACAATAAAGTCATAGTATTTCTTAATTACTTCTAACTCTTCTCCAAAATAATCAGCTACAACTTCCTTCGTAATATCATCAATTGTAGGCCCAAGTCCTCCAGTAGTAATTACTAAATCAACTCTTTTAAAAGCATTTTCAATACACTCCATAAGCCTTCCATAATTATCCCCAACTGTAGTCTGATAATACAAGTCAATCCCAATATTTGTAAGTTTTGCTGAAATATACTGTGCATTTGTATTCACAATATCTCCAACTAATAATTCTGTTCCAACGCATATAATTTCTGTTTTCATTTTTATTTCCTTCTTTTCTTTTTATTTAAAATACTACTAAATAAGTTCAAATATAAAAAATTTATTTAGCAGCAAACTTTATTTTTATTATTTTTTAAAAATAATCGCTTCATAAGGCTTTAAAATAATTTTTCCATCTTTGATTTCAGGCGCCGTTTCATAGTTTGACAATAAAACTTGAGCATTTTCCAGTCCTGTAACTCCATTTCTTTCCAGTTCAAATTCCACTTCAGGTTCATAGAAATTACTGATTACAACTAATTCCCCATTTTCTCCAACACGTTTATAAGCATAAACACTTTTGTTTTCCAAATCAATGTCTTCATATTTTCCTGTTATCATTAATTCTTCATTTCTTCTTAAATCAATTAATTTTTTATAATGATAGAATACTGAATTTTTATCTTTTAAAGCCGCTTCAGCATTAATTGTCTTATAATTTTCAGGCACTCCAATCCAAGGAGTTCCAGTTGTAAATCCTGCATTTTCAGAATCATTCCATTGAACAGGCGTTCTAGAATTATCTCTCGATTTTTGCATTAAGATTTCAATGGCTTCTTCTTCAGAACATCCTTTATCAAGTAAAATTTTGTAATTATTAGTTGATTCTATATCACGATATTTACTAATCTCATCAAAATATGGATTTGTCATTCCAAATTCTTCTCCTTGATAAATATAAGGCGTCCCTTGCAGTCCATGAAGAACTGTGGCAAGCATTTTAGCCGACTCACTATGATATTCCTTATCATTTCCAAATCTTGACAATGCTCTTGGCTGATCGTGGTTATTCCAGAAAGTCGCATTCCATCCATTTCCTTCATGCATTCCAATTTGCCATTTAGACAATATTTTTTTTAACTCTACAAAGTTAAACGGTGCTTTTACCCATTTTTCCCCATTTGGATAATCTACTTTTAAATGATGGAATGAAAATGCCATTGATAATTCCTTTTCATCAGGATTTGAATATCTGATACAGTTATCAAGGCTTGTAGAAGACATTTCTCCAACCGTAATAAGCTCTCCGCCTCCAAAGGCTTCTTTATTCATTTCTTTCAAAAATTCGTGAATTCTAGGTCCATCTGTATAAAATCTTCTTCCGTCAGGTACAAATCTTGTATCACTTCCATCATCATTTAAAAATCTCTGATCCTTTGATATAAGATTTATAACATCCAGCCTAAATCCATCCACACCTTTATTCAGCCAAAATTTTATCATTTCATATACTTTTTTTCTTACATTTTCATTTTCCCAGTTTAAATCAGCTTGCGTAACATCAAACAAGTGAAGGTAATACTGTCCTCTCTTTTCTGAATATTGCCAGGCATTTCCTCCAAATTTTGATTGCCAGTTTGTAGGCTCTTTTCCATGAACCGCATCTTTTCATATGTAAAAATCCTTATATTCAGGATTTCCTGCTTCAGACTTTTTAAACCATTCATTTTCAGTAGAAGAGTGATTTACAACAATATCCATAACTATTTTTAAATTTCTTTTATGTGCTTCTGTCAGCATTTCCTCAAAATCTGCCATTGTCCCGTAATTAGGATCAATATCATAATAATCACTTATATCATATCCGTTATCATTTTGTGGAGATTTATACATTGGAGTAATCCAGATTACTTCCACTCCAAGTTCCTTTAGATAATCAAGTTTCTCAATAATTCCCCTTATATCCCCTTCTCCACTTCCAGTCGTATCATTAAAGCTCTTTGGATAAATTTGATAAACTACTGATTTATGCCACCATTTTTGATTGAAATTTTTTTTCATAAAATTCACTCCTAAACTTTTATTTTTATATTTCTTTTTTAATTATACCTTATTCTCCCTATATATACAATCAATTTTTCAACTTCTGACTAAAAAACTATATATAAAAAGAGCAGTCTATGACTACTCTAAATATTTGATGCCACGATATTATAAAGTTATATTTTTTTCTTTAAAGCTATCAGTTACAATTAAATATAACAATTTCTTTATTTATTCAGCTTCTTTACCACCTGTATATCCAAAAACATAATCCAAATTTATATTTTTCATTGAATTGAATACACTTTGCTTTACTCCTGGATTTTTTTCTTCAAGTTCGGCTAATAAATTTTTTACTTCTCTACGTTTACTTGAAGTTTTTCCAGCTTCGATTGTACACCCACAGTTCATCGCACGGATTCCATTTGTTTTTGTGTAATCAATTATGTCAGCTTCCCTTACATAGATTAATGGACGAATTAGTTCCAATTTTCCAGAAGTTGATGGAACTTTTGGAGTCATTGTCTTCATTGTTCCTGCATAAAGCATGTTTATAAGAGTTGTTTCAATTACATCATCAAAATGGTGCCCAAGCGTCAATTTATTAAATCCAAGTTCCTCCACTTGTGTATACAAAATTCCACGTCGCATTTTAGCACATAAAAAACACGGATAATCCTTTGCCTTTTCATTTGCAATTTCCCAAATATTCGTATTAATAATCTCACAGTCAATATTTAACTTATCCAAATTATTTTTAAAATTATCCAAATCAGAATTTCTAAAACCAGGATTTAAGCTAACTGCCTTAAATTCAAAATTTTTCCGTTTGTCTTTCTTCAATTCCTGAAACAGCTTTACTAAAAGCAAACTGTCTTTTCCACCAGAAACTCCAATTGCTATTTTATCTCCATCCTGTATCATATCAAAATCACTAATTGCCTTTAAAAACTTTGACCATATGCTTTTTTTATAAGTTGTCATTATACTTTTTTCAATTTCTTCCACATCCTTCATCGGACAATCTGGAAGAATAGCTTCACATACTAAATTTACCACTTTTTCTCTCCTTCAACATCATTTAAAAAATAATAGAAAGTTATCATATGACAACTTTCTAAAATTATATTTTACTTAAAAATATTCAGTTTGATTTTAAACAATTCCTAAATTTGCTCCTGAAAAATTTACTTTTTTATCTTCATCTGCTGAATTTTTACATTTATTTTCGATGTAATTTATTTTTTCAATAAGTCCTTCATCCCTTGAATCAATTCTAAAGGCTGCCCTGTATTCTTCAAGCGCCTTTTGGTGCCGTCCCATATGTTCATATTTTCTAGCAAAATCAATATGTGCAATATACATATCAAAATCAAGGAATATAGCAAGCTCATAACAGTCAACCGCTTCTGAGATTTTACCTTTTCTTGAATAAATATTCCCCAAAAGGAACAATATAAACGGTTCATCTTCTGTGCTTACATCAAGTGCCTTATTAAAGTTTTCTTCAGCTTTGTCAAGTTCTTCATTTTCATAGTACAAATAACCTAAAAATGCTCTTGTTTCTATTTCTTCAGGTTTTAATTTTACCAATTTTTCATAAATATCAATTGCTTTATCATTTTCTTTTAGTGCATGATAGATGGAAGCTAATGTTTTTAATACTTCCACATCATCAGGATTTTCTTTTATTTTTTCCAAATTTTCCTTGAGAAGCTGCTCATTATTTTCATTATATCTTATTTCTCTAAAAATCAATGTTTCTAACATTATTTCTTATTGCTACGTTTCTTTTTTTATTACAACATTTTCTACCTTTTAATAAAAAAGACTACAATTAGCGTAGCATCTCCTTTCTATTTTCATTAATTTTTATTTTATAAAATCCTAAAAATTATATAAAATTTAAGTAAAAAAGTATAGTCTGAAATAAAGTTCTCTTAATTTTATATTCAATCTAAATATTGTATTTATAGTTTACATAAAATTTAAATTTATAAAATTAAGAATTAAATTTCTGAAATTATAGAATTTATATTTAATTAAAATAAAAATTATATAGTTATATAAATATATTTAAATTTCTTAACTTATTTTATCATAAATAACAATTTTAGTAAATAATATTATTTACAAAATTTTTATAACTTGTTAAAATAAAAAATTAAATGAAAATTTTAAAGACTATTTTAATTTTGCTATTTTTTCTTGTGCTTCCTGACTTCCAGATTTTACAGCTTTTTCATACCATTCTTTAGCTTCCTTTGTATTTTTTTCTACACCTTTTCCAGCTGCATATAAATCTCCAAGTGCTTCATACATTGGAGCTGTAATTTTATCCATTCTGCCATCTGTTTTTTTATAAAGTTCTATTGATTTTGCATAATCTCCCACTTTTTCATGAATCTTCCCAAGGTTATACCGTGAAGTCAAGTCTCCGCTACTATCCCCAATTTCATAGTAAAATGCAGCATCATCAAGGCTTTTTTTCACTCCAAGCCCTTTTTCAGACATTATCCCTAAATATCTTGGTCCTTTCATATCTCCGCCATCTGTCGCTTTTGAAAATGAATCAAAAGCCTTTTTATAGTCTTTTTCTACACCAAGTCCATCAAAATAAAGAATTCCGATGTTAGTCATTGCACGGTAGCTTCCTTTTTCAGCAGCTTTTTTACTCCACTCCATAGATTTTTTGTAATCTGCTTTTACTTCATTTCCGTGAAGATACATTTCTCCAAGTTCAGTTTGTGCCGACACATCTCCTTTTTCAGCTTTTTTCGTTAATTCCTTAAGCTTATCATCCTGTATATTTTCAATCTTTGACTTACTTTGAGAATTTTGCGTCTTTTTATCTTTTTTACCACAGCTAAATACCAAAATTAATATTAATAATGCAATAGTATATTTTTTTTTCATAATTTACCTCTTTTCTTTCATATCCTTTTCTTTTATTAAAAATCGATATTTATTCATTTTATGTTTTAATAATTATAAAATATTCCCATATATTTTCATTACAAAATTTATTTTTAAAATTTCTCAGTCTATTAATTTTTACTTTTAAGAAAATAGTTGTATTTAGTAAATTATTATTCCCGCAATTCCTGCAATTACTGTGAGCAATATTGGATTTACTTTCCATTTTAGCACAAGTATCACAGAAATAATAAATATTACCACACTTTTCCAATCTATAAAATTATTTTTATCAATCAGCATTATAGCTGCCGCCAGAATTAATCCGACAACAACAATTTTTAAGCCTGCAAACGCATTATCCATATATTTATTATCCTGAAACTTCAAATAAAATTTACTAAAAAATGACATTACAATAACTGATGGAAGAATCAGTCCTATTGTTGCAACTGTCCCCATTATAAACGCATCCCAAAATCCCACTTTATTTCCAATCAAATATCCAACATAAGTTGCGGCATTTAATGAAATTGGTCCTGGTGTTACTTGTGAAATTGCCACAATATCTGTAAATTGCTGTACATTTACCCATTTATGTAAATCTACAACATCTGCCTGAATAAGCGGTAAAATTGCATATCCACCACCAAAACTGAACAATCCTATTTTAAAAAATATAAAAAATAATATCAATAATATCGCTAAATTCATTTATTTTTCCTCCAAATCATCCAAAGATTTCCTAAAAATGCACCTAAAATAATCATAATAATAGGCGGAAATTTAAAAAATGCTACCATTACTGCAACCAAAATCACAATCCATAACGTTTTTCTATTAATTTTAGCCGATTTTCCAATTGTATAGACACTTGCCGCAATTAATGCAACTACCATTGGTCTTATTGCCTTAAATGCCTTTATTATATATATATTATCCTGTATATTGCTAAACAGTGATGCTATAAGAAGAATAATTATAAAAGATGGCAATGTTGCTGCTATAACCGTAACTATTACACCAAGCATCTTTTTCATTTTATATCCTACAAAAACTGATATATTTACTGCCAATGCACCTGGTGAAGACTGAGCAAGTGCTAAAAGCTTTACAAACTCCTCTTCTTCAATCCATTTCTTTTTATTAACAATTTCAGCTTGAATAAGTGGAACCATAGCATATCCGCCACCAAGAGTAAACGCTCCTATCTTAAAAAAAATCCAGAATAATTCTAAATATACTTTCATTACATTACCTTTCTACTTTTTATTTTATTCTTCATTCTATCATAGATACTGTAAAAAAACAACATCAAAAAAGATAGCCAATACATGACTATCTCTCTAAAAATAATATTTTCTATCCTTTTGAAAAAAACTCTTTCGCTAATTCCTTCAAATAAAATACATCAAAAATTCCACATAATTCACGTACCGAATGCATCGCAAACATCGGAACTCCCAAATCCACTCCGTCTATATCAAGATGTGTTGAAGAAAGAGGTCCAATTGTACTTCCTCCAAGTTCATTTGATTCATTTACAAAAGGCTGAATCTGTATATCCGTTCCTTTAATAAGCTGTCTGATTACAGCAATTGAATATCCATCGGATGTATATTTTTGTTTTGCACTAATTTTTATTGAAACACCCTCATTTATTCTTCCACGGTTTGTAGGGTCTGTTTTCCCCATATGTGCAGGATGTGCCGCATGTGCCGCATCAGCTGATAAAATATATGAACTTTCCAGCATCTGTAAAAACTCGCTTCTATCAAGTCCTAACGACAAAGCAATTCTTTCCAAAGTATTCAAAAGATAATTGGAATCAGCTCCCTGTTTTGTGGCACTTCCTATCTCTTCATTGTCAAAAGCTACAAAAATATTAATTCTGTCCTTATTTTCTTCAGCTTCCACAAGTCCAATCAGCCCCGTATAAACAGAAGCAAGATTGTCAATTTTTGGCGAAGATATAAATTCCTCATTTGCACCTAAAAGACAACCTTTTTCCGTTGCATATAAATACAAATCAAAATCAATTATATCTTCTTTTTTTATTCCTGTCTTTTCTAAAATAATTCTTTCAAGATAGCCTTCCTTCTCAAAATTATGATTAATAAGTGAAATTAAAGGCAAGACATCATTCTGTTTATCAATTTTTACTCCATTATTTACTTCTCTATTCTGATGAATCGCAAGATTTGGTATTGTCAAAAGCGGTTCATCTATCTTAATTTTTACAGTTTTTGGAAAAAACGGATTTTCGCCTTTCACAATAACACGTCCGGCAATAGAGAGCGGTCTATCGAACCATGTACTCAAAATAGGCCCTCCATAAACTTCTGTATTTAATCTCACCATATTTTCTGTCACCATTTCAGGATTAGGTTTTATCCTAAAACAAGGAGAATCGGTATGTGCTCCAAAAATTTTAAACCCTTTTCTCACATCAAAATTTTCACCAATCGTAATTGCAATTATAGTAGAGCTGGATTTTTTCAAAAAATATTTTCCACCTTTTTTTAGTTCCCATTTTTCACGAGGCATAACCCTCTCAAAACCATTTTCTTCTAAAATATCTGAACAATTTTTCACAACATGATAAGCACTGGGACTTTCATCAATAAATTCAATAACTTCCCTTGCAAAACTTTTTACTTCCATTTCGATAAAATTTTTCTGTATCTCTTCTAATTCTTTTGTTGTGTGTATCATCTTTATCCATTCCTCTCAATTTCTAATTTCCATTATTAAAAAATATTTCCCTATTAACAATATTGTACCCCATAATTTCAAATAATCAAAAAAATTTTTTAGATTTTTTTTTAGATTTTTTTTCTGTAATAATTTTTTATGAAATTATAAGAAAAAATTTTGCTTGATTTTTAAGTATCTATATAAAAAATTCTTATTCAGAATTTGAAAAATTGCTTATTATTAATAAATGTTTTTTGTAATTCTATATTTTCTTTTTATATAAGCAAGGGAAATCAGGCACCATTTCCCTTCATTTCGCAATAAAAGTTATTTTAACATCTTTAAATAATGGCATATTAAAGAGAATGGCGAAAGTGCTACGCACTATCCCTGGCTCGTCTAAGCATTTTTTTGAAATATTCCCAAATTTTATTTGGGAAAGTATTCTAAACATTTATTATTTGGATAAACTTGAATTACTACGAAAACGAAACTCGCTGGCGCTCGCTTTCGCAAATAAAATTTAGAACAATTCTATAAAATATTTTTGCTATAAAGCTTTTGGCGAAAGAAACACATAAATGTGTTTAGTCGTTTTCATTTCAAAAAAATCACGACATTCTGTATCAGATTATAAAGATTATTATATTTAAATTCTTAAATTTAGAAAATATTAAATAAACAAAATTTCGTTAAAGGAAAAATAATTAAATACGAATGTATTTCTTTCGCCATAATTTTTATAATGATAGAACTTATTTATGTTAAAACAACTCTTGTTTGCGAAAGTGAGCGTAGTTTTACGAAGCGAGTTTTATTTTTTCTTTATAAGAAAGTTTTGTGTAAGCGGGGTTGTAAGGGCATGGCGTCTGATGCCCTTACGTAAAAAAAATAGAAAAAACTATTATTAATTATAATATTTATAAACTAAAATTATAAAATCCCTTAAGATAAATACTTAATGATTAAATTTAATTAAAGGATATTTTAGATTGTATAATAGCATAATCTTGTAAAAAAGGTTTAATTCCATGAATTTTTGATTTCTACTATTTTAATGGGAAATAGTATTAATCTAAATATTGAGTAAAGAAAAAAAACTGGATTTCACTCCAGCTCTTTTCATAATTGAAAATTTTCCAGCAAATAAAAAATTAAAAAATCCCTTTTTCTTTAAACACTTTTGTCAATTTCCCATAAGTATCCGCCTCAGCCGCTACCAACGGCAATCTTACTATGTCATTGTCAAGTTTTCCAAGTATTTTCATAGCAGCTTTCACAGTTACAGGATTTCCTTCCACGAACATGTTTCTGCTTACATCGTATAATTTTGTGTGCAGTTCAAATGCCTTATCAAAATTCTTGTTTAAGAATGAACTGATTAAATCGCTCATTTCTTGAGGCATTATGTTGGCAACTACTGAAACGACTCCTTTTGCTCCGATTGATAGCATTGGCAGGATTAGGTGATCTTCCCCTGAAAGAATTTCTATTTTATCTCCACATAAGTCTTGAATTCTTATCATTTGTTCAAGACTTCCTGTTGCTTCCTTTACAGCTACAATTTCAGGTACTTCAGCCAGTTTTGCGATTGTTTCCGCTTCAATATTTGTTCCTGTTCTTCCAGGCACATTGTAAAGCATTATAGGAAATTTTGCTTCCTGCGCAATTGTTTTGTAGTGTTCATAAAGTCCTCTTTGACTTGGTTTATTGTAGTATGGGCAAGTGCTTAACGCTGCATCTGCTCCCAGTTCCTTTGCGTATTTTGTAAGTTCTATCGCTCTTGTTGTGTTATTTGATCCTGCCCCTGCGATTACCTGTATTCTTCCTTTCACTTCTTCCACAACTATTTTTATTACTTTTTCATGTTCTGCAAATGTCAGTGTTGGAGCTTCTCCAGTTGTTCCGCAAGGTACGATTCCAGATGTACCATTTTCAATGTGATAATTTACCAATTCTCTTAATTTATCTTCATCCAATTCCGTTCCACTATTTTTAAATGGAGTAATTAACGCCACGTACGAACCTTCAAATTTCATTTTATCCCTTCTTTCCTTAATTTAACTTCCTAAACTAAAAATTTAATTATCTTTGATATTTATACATTCCTTCAGCTATTTTTTCACTAGGTCCTGTCATAAATACATCATTTTCTCCACCTTCATACTCAATGACAAGCTGCCCCCCTGGAACTTTCACACTTACCCTCTCATCTACAAAATCAAAAGTTTTGGCAAGTACAGCCGAAGCTGTAGCCCCTGTTCCACAAGCCAATGTTCTTCCTGCTCCACGTTCCCAAGTGATTACTTCTATATGCTCCCTGTCATACACCTTTACAAAGTTTACATTGACTTTTTTGGGAAATAAGTCAGTATAATTCTCAATTTTTTTACCAAGCTCATCAATGTTATAATCTGCAAAGTCATTTACAAATATTACAGAATGGTCAGTTCCCATAAAAATATACGAAATTTCAATTTCTTTTCCATCAACATTAATTTTTTCTCTTAAAAACTGCTCTTTTTCAATATTTATTAATTCTTTTACATTAAAAATAGGTTTTCCCATATTTACTCTTGCTGTGAAATCGTCTTTTTCCTCATCGTAATTTACTCTTATAGTCAAGTCTCCAGGAACTGTTTTTACAACAAATTCATCCCCTTCAATCAAATGATTATTTACAAGATAATGCGAAAAACATCTTATTCCATTTCCACACATTGGTGCCTGACTTCCATCTCCATTAAAGAAAAACATAAATGGCATGCTTGCTACATATTTCAAAATAATCAGTCCATCCGCACCTATTCCAAAATGCCTGTCACAAACCTGACTAGCAAATTCCCCGTATTCAGGTATTCCTTTTTCAATAAGATCCTTCTCAGCAACAATAATAAAATCATTCCCCGCACCTTGATATTTCTCAAATTTTAACATCTCAAAAACCTCCATTATTTTTTATATTTTATATTTAATAATTTTTGAATTGGTTCAAAATATATCTTGAGATAGTTTCATTACTAACCCATTTACCATTTCTTACAGTGAATTCTAATTCGATATCAACTATTTCATTATTATCATCATTTTTCATCAATTCTTTTGTATGTTCATCAAAATATTTCATTACATCATTCTTGACTTTTTCATCTAAAAATATATCTGTATCTAAATATTTTGCACCTTTTCCATATTTACTCATAAGATATTTTTTTGAACTTTTCAAAAGTTCCATTCCATCTATCATTTTCAAAGTTATTGAAACATTAGCTTTATTTTTTGATACATATTCTATATCTTCCAGTTCAATTTTTGAATTGTAAATTAAATTTTTTAAATGCTGTTCTGTTACCATCTCCATTACTGCCATAAATGATTTTTGCTTAGAATTATCCTCTGGCTCTGCACCATTAATCTTTATTGTTTCAAGCGTTAATTTTGTTTTCTTTTTCATTAGTTCAGAAAATAGCTTATCTTTTTCAAGCTGATTAAAATTATTAATCGTTTGCTTGACTTCTTTTTCAAGTTCTGAATTATTTTGATAATTATTACCAAAAGAAATCATTCCTATAATCAACATTAATAAAATTACTATTTTTTTCATTCAAACCTTCCTTCTACAAATCAAATTCCTTCGCAAATAACTCAGCCACTTTTTTCCCCATAACTTCGTCTACAACTAATGAAATACTGATTTCAGAAGTAGAAACCTGATGGAAGCTTATGTCGTTTTCTGAAAGGATTCTAAACATTTTGGCAGCAACTCCAATGTTGCTTATCAGTCCTATTCCTACTACAGAAACTTTTGTAATGTAAGGATTTATTATGAACGATGTTCTTGGAAATTCTGCTTCTATTTCTGCACCAATTTTTTCAAGTGCGGCAATGTCTGTTTTTGGACAAGTAAAGGCAAAGCTTCCGTGATGGCTTGTTACGTCATTTTGACTTATTATGTCAATATTTATTCCATTTGCTTCGGCTTTTTCAAAAATTTCATACACGTTTTGTGCATTTGTTGGAATTTCCTCCACATTTACCATTACCATATTTTCATTGATTGATACCCCTGTTATTACTTTTTGCTCCATTTCTTTATTCTCCTTTGTTTTTTCTCTCGATGTTATAATAGTTCCGTTTTTTTCTCCAAGCGATTTTCCAACGTAAATTTCTACACCATATTTGCTTCCAAGCTCAACTGCTCTCGGCTCCATTACTCCAGCTCCTAAAAAAGCGAGCTCCATCATTTCATCATAAGAAACAACTGGCAATTTTTTGGCATCTTTATAAACTCTTGGGTCAATTGAATAAATTCCATCCACATCTGTGTAAATCTCACATTTTCCGCTAAGTGCAGCTGCTAAAGCAACAGCCGATGTATCAGATCCTCCACGTCCCAGAGTTGTCACATCTCCAGCTTCATTTACTCCCTGAAATCCAGCTACAACTACAATTTTTCCTTTTGATAAATGTTCTTTTATCTCTTTTCCGTTAATGTCCTCAATTCTGTTTTTTGTATAATGTCCGCTCGTTTTTATTCCAGCCTGAGCTCCTGTAAGCGAGATAGCTTCGTATCCAAGCGTCTGTAAAGCAATGCTAAGCAATGCGATTGTCTGCTGCTCTCCAGTTGACATCAGCCTGTCCATCTCCCTCAAGTCAGGTTTATCAGTAATTTCGTGAGCCAATTTTATTAAGGCATCTGTAGTTTTTCCCATTGCTGAAACCACAACAACCACATCGTTTCCAGAATCCTTCACACTTCCCAAATATTTTGCGATATTCATTATTTTCTCCGTTGTAGCAACCGAAGTTCCACCATATTTATGTACAATAATCACAATAAATTCACCTCTTTCTTATTTTTTATAAATCAAAAATTTCATCATTTCTAATCAGATCATCCAGTGTTTCCCTTTTTACCGCAACTTTAGATTTTCCATCCTTTACGAATACAACTGCTGGTCGCATCATTCTGTTATAGTTGCTTGACATTGTGTAACAATATGCCCCTGTTGTTGTTACTGCCACAATATCTCCAATTTCTGTTGCTTTTGGCAATTTTCCTTTTTCAATGATAATATCCCCTGATTCACACAGTTTTCCCGCCAAAGTTATTTCTCTTATATCTGTGTCATTTAGCTTGTTTACAACTCCAGCTTCATATTCTGCCTGATATAATGCCGTTCTTATATTGTCCGACATTCCTCCATCTATAAACACATACGTTTTTCCGCCGACTGTTTCCTTAATTCCTCCAACTTCGTACAAAGTAGTTCCCGCATTTCCAACAATACTTCTTCCTGGCTCAATGCAAAGTTCCTTAAATCCAATCTGATATTTAATTTCCATTGCTTCCGTATATGTTATTATTTCACTCAGAACTTCCTCTATCGGTTTTGGATCATCTCCTTCCTTATAGTAAACTCCAAATCCTCCACCCATATTTACTGTGTGAACTACTATTCCCAATTCCTTTTTCAATTTATCCAAATATTTAAAAATCTCATCTAGAGCAAATATAAAGAACGCCGATTGGAAAATTTGTGAACCGATATGCGTATGAAATCCTTTAAATTCTATCCATTCACTATCATTCAGCCTTTTAATTATATCAAATAAATTATCCTGAAACAATGAAATTCCAAATTTTGAAGTAAGTCCTGAAGTCTTTATATAATGATGCGTATGTGCCTCTATTCCTGGATCTATTCTCACAAGCACAGCCTGCTTTTTCCCTTTCTCACGGCAAATTCTCTCAATTTTATCAATTTCATCTTCATTATCAACAACAATTGTATCAATCCCAAATTCGACAGCCATTTCAATTTCATTTACCAATTTATTATTTCCATGCAAATGCACTTTATTCATTGGAAATCCCGCTTTATGAGCAGTATAAAGTTCTCCGCCCGAAACAACATCCAAATCCAGCCCTTTTGATTCAACCAGTTTAATCATCCCCGTTGACAAAAACGCTTTCCCAGCATAAGCAATTCTTGTATTAAATCTCGTAGACTTAAACGCCTCTTTCATTTTATCTATGGTTGTTTCAATAAGCTCCTGATCCATCACATAAAGTGGCGTTTTAAATTCTTTTACGAGTTCAACTGTATCTACTCCTCCTATTGATAAATTACCATTTTCATTAACTTTCGACGTTCCAAATAATTTCATATTTCTACAGAAACTTTTTAAAAATAAAAAATTTCCTTCTCCTTTCAGTATTTTTGTTTTTTGGATAATAAAAAATGCCGATAACAAGCATCAGCATATAAAACATATATCTAAAAATTTTTATTATTTTTATTTAAAACTAAAAAACTTAAAAAAATTTATATGAATTATATCTGACAGCTCCCCATTATCCTTTGATAATGACAGTCCTATGGATATTCTCCATAGCCCCAGCAATAAAGATAGTCAATCCCTACGCTTCGGCAATTATTCCTTTCAACTTATTTCACAGAATCGACTTTTCTCCGTAAATTTACTTTTAATAATTGCACCTCTATCACATAATATTTATTATTATAACTAATTTTTTCATATTTGTAAAGTATTTTTGATAAAAATTGTAAAATTTCCCTTTTTAATTTTAGTTTTAAAATTTCAAAAAAAATGTTATAATAAAAAAATACGATATTTTTTGAAAGGAGGAAAACAAATGATTTTTAAAACTCAATCTAATGAAGAACGGCGTGAAATGATATTAAATGGAAAAGTTATAAGCACGCTGCTCTTTCTATCCGTCCCTACATTGCTAGTCGGCATTATCCAGGCACTTATTCCACTTTCTGACAGTTTATTCCTTAACAGGCTCACAAATGTTCAAGTAGCAAGTTCTGTTACATTCAGCCAGCCCATTCTTAATGTTATGATTGCCTTGTCTCAAGGATTAGGTGTCGCGACTCTTGTTATGCTTGGTAGACTTTACGGTAAGGGAAGAATGCTCGCTGTAAAAGAAACAATGCTTCAAATTTTTGTATTTAGTTTTATCATTGGAATTTTAATTATTCCAGTCTGCGTTTTTTCGGCTTTTATAATTTCAAAATACACAACTATTGAAATTCGTGACAATGTTTATATTTACATTTCCCTTTATTCACTTGTAATGCCTTTTGTATTTCTAGCTGCTATTTATAATTCCTCAAAAAATGCAATTGGACGGCCTGAAGTTACATTTATTCGTATTTTTTTGTTACTAATTTTAAAAATAATTTTTAACTCAATTTTTTTATATGCTTTAAAAATGGGAATTACAGGTGCTGTAATGGCCTCGCTTTTTTCTTATATTACCATTACAATTTGGATGTTTTATGACTTATTCTTAAAGAAGGATGATATTAAACTAAGTCTGAAAAATTACTCAATAAAATTGCCTATCATAAAAAAATTACTTAATATCGGCTTTCCTTCAATGTTAAACTATGCTTTTTTGTATCTTGGATTTTTTCTTATAAACAAAGAAATGGAAAAATTTGGTGCAATTGCCTTAAATGCACAAGGAATTGCTTCAAATATTAATGCCATCTGTTTTATCTTGCCATCCTCAATTGGAACTACAGTTTCTTCAATGATTAGTATAAATATGGGAACAGGAAATGTAAAAAAATCTAAAGATGTTTTTAAAATTGGATGGAAAACAGGAGTTATAATTTCTATTTTGACAATCATCTTAATTTTACCTATTTCTTTACCACTTGTACTTATTTTTACAAACGTCTCGAAAGTTATTGAAATTGCTGACAAAGCTTTGCATATTTACACATATTCTGTAATTGGATTTAGTGTATTTATGATTTCACAAGGTGTTTTTATCGCTCTTGGAAGAACAAGGATACCTTTAGCTATGTCTATTTTACGGATTTGGCTATTACGATACATTTTTATTTTAACAACCCAAAAATATCTTGGTCTTTACTCAATTTTTTGGGGAAATTTATTTTCAAATACGCTAGCAGGGTTAATCTTCTTTATCCTAGTGAAAAGTATTGATTGGAAAAAAGAAAAATAATATAGTAAAACTTATTTAAAACCAAACTCAAAAGCTATGACTATTTTACTCAAACCATAAATTTATATAATTTTAGTAGTTTAAATTAAAATAGGTTTGAGTATATTATAAAAAAATCTCTACAAAAGTAACAAAATTACATTAGATAGAGATTTTTTATTAAATTATTTAATTAAACTATTTTTCAACATTTAACACAAGTGTTTCCCCAACTACTGCTGTTCCAGATTCAACTGGATTTAATGCACTATAGTCATCTGTATTTGAAATTATTACTGGTGTAATAATTGATTTTGCATTTTCTTTTAAGAAGTCATAATCATATTTAACTATTGGATCTCCTGCTTTTACTACTGCTCCTTCTTCTGCAATTCTTTCAAATCCTTTTCCTTCAAGTTTAACTGTATCCATTCCAAGATGCACAAAGATTTCGATTCCAGCAGGTGTTACAATACTAAAAGCATGATTAGTATCAAATATTTTTTCTATTCTTCCAGAAGCTGGTGCTACCATTACTCCAGAGGCAGTTGGTTCAATTGCAACTCCATCTCCTATCATTTTTTGAGCAAAAACTTCATCAGGTACTTCTGATAAAGGTAATAAGTTTCCTGAAATAGGAGCTATTACTTTCCCATCAAATTCCTGCTTAACTTCTTCACCTTTGTTACCTTTTTTGAATAAATCAAATAATCCCATTTTAATTCCTCCAATTTACTTATTTTATATTTAATTAACCTGTTTTTATGTTACCATATATAATCAAATTAGTCAAATTTTTCTTAATTTTAATATGCTATTTTTATATCAATTAATTTGATTTCTTAAAATTATCCTTTAAAACTTTCAAATTATTCTTCGCATGTTCGTCTCCAAGTGCTGCAGCTTTTAAAAACCATTTCTCAGATTCTTTAAAATTTCCTTCATTTCCAAAAATCATTCCTAGATGATTCATCGCATTGATATCATCTTTCCAAGCCATCTGTAAATATATATCTTTTTCCTTTTCAGTCTGTTTAGTTGAATTATAAAATGTCAAAAGATTTTCTTTCGCCCCTTCACAGTTCTTTTCAATAGCTATTAAGTAATATTTTTCTGCTTCTTCATTTTTCCCATTCTGCTCATACAAAATTGCTAAATTATTTAAAGCATCATAATCTTTATTTTTAATCGCAATTAAATAATATTTTTCAGCATTCTCAAAATCATGCTGGCTAGCATAAAGATATCCCAAATTATTTGCACATTCATAATCTCCGGCCTCAATAGCCTTCAAAAACCATTTTTTGGCATTTTCATTGTCATAATTATTTTGAAAAATAAGACCAATCTCATTCATAGCCTTTGTATCGCCGTCTTGTATTCTTTTCATATATTCATCAAATAATTTTTCCATTCCATTTTTCTTCATATATTCTTTCACCATCCTTTCTTAAAATTTTTTGATTTACAAACTAAATAACTTATCAAAGGCATTTTTAGACAATTCAATAAACTTCATCAGTTCTGCATGAGTAAAAGTTGCTTCTTCTCCTGTCCCCTGCAATTCAATAAACTCACCTTTATCATTCATTACAATGTTCATATCCACATCAGCTTTCGAGTCTTCTTCATATTCTAAGTCAAGAAGCATTTCATTTCGGACTTTTCCAACACTTATTGCTGCGACTTTTGATTTTATTGGTATTTCTTTTAATTTTCCTTCATCTATAAGTCTTTCAACTGCTAATTCTAGAGCAAGATAGGCTCCCGTGATTGAAGCTGTTCTTGTTCCTCCATCTGCTTGAATTACATCACAATCTATCATTATCGTTCTTTCTCCAAGCTTTTCCAAATCTATCGCTGCTCTCAAGGCTCTTCCGATTAAACGCTGAATTTCCATTGTTCTTCCAGATAGTTTTCCTTTTATTGATTCTCTTTGGATACGTGTATGTGTTGCTCTTGGAAGCATGCTATATTCGGCAGTTATCCATCCTGATCCTGTCCCTTTTAGCCATCTTGGAATTTTTTCTTCAATTGTTGCATTACAAATAACCTTTGTATTTCCAAATTCGATTAAAACAGAACCTTCTGGATGAACAATATAATTTTTAGTTACTTTTACTTCACGCATTTCATTGTTTTTTCTATTATTATTTCTCACATTTTCTCCTAATTTTTTATCTTTAAATTATTTACCTTTATAAAGTGGAAATTTTTCAGTTAATTTTAAAACTTGCTCTTTTACTTGGGCAATTTTTTCATTGTTATTTATATTTCCTAATACTGTTAATATAAATTGTGCCACCTGTCTTGTTTCTTCTTCCTTAAATCCACGAGCTGTGATTGCAGGTGTTCCTAGTCTTATTCCACTTGTTACAAATGGCTTTTCAGGATCGTTTGGAATAGCATTTTTATTACAAGTTATCCCAGCCTCTTCTAATTTTGCTTCGGCTAATTTTCCTGTAACTCCCATTGGACGTAAATCAACCAGCATTAAATGGTTGTCAGTACCACCACTTACAATTCTAAGCCCGCCTTTTACCAATTCTTCTGACAAAATTTTAGCATTTTTTGCCACTTGCTCCTGATATTTTTTGTATTCTGGGCTAAGTGCCTCTTTAAATGCAACAGCTTTTGCGGCAATTATATGAACTAGCGGTCCACCTTGTATTCCAGGGAATATTGTTTTATCAATTTTTTTTGCAATTTCTTCGTTATTTGTCAAAATTATTCCACCACGAGGTCCTCTTAAAGTCTTATGAGTCGTAGAAGTTACTACATCTGCATATTCTATTGGGTTTGGATGAAGTCCAGCTGCTACGAGTCCAGCGATATGAGCCATATCTACCATCAAATATGCACCAATTTCATCAGCAATTTCTCTAAATTTCTTAAAATCAATTATTCTTGAATAAGCACTTGCTCCTGCAACTATCATTTTAGGCTTTTCTCTTAATGCAATTTCTCTAACTGCTTCATAATCAATCAGTTCTGTTTCGGAATTTAGACCATATTCCAATCCAATGTAATTTTTTCCTGAAAAATTGATTTTATAACCATGTGTCAAATGTCCACCAGCACTAAGGCTCATTCCTAGAATTTTATCTCCAGCCTCAAGCAGTCCAACATAAACTCCCATATTTGCTTGAGATCCCGAATGTGGTTGCACATTTGCATATTTTGCTCCAAATATTTGTTTTAATCTTTCAATAGCAAGACTTTCTACAACATCAGCATTTGAACATCCACCGTAATATCTCTTTCCAGGATAACCTTCCGCATATTTATTTGTAAACACGGATCCAGCGGCTTCCATTACTGCCTTTGAAACAAAATTTTCTGAAGCAATCAGCTCAATTCCTTCCTCTTGTCTTTTTTCTTCTTCAACAATTGCATTATAAACTTCTAAATCTATATCTTTTATATAGCTCATTCTGATCTCCTCCTAATTTTATTTAAAATTAAATGCTTATTCAGTTAGAAAAAATACTTTATTTTATAACTTGTATTTTTCTGTAATTGTAATAAATTGCCTTCACTAAATCATATTCAAATGGTGAATTTAAATCTCCATATCTCATTCCAATCATTGAACTTGCATTTAGTCCTGTAACAACTGGTTTTGTGAATCCATAAACATTTTTATCAAATACTCCTGTATCAAAAAATAATTTTTCTTCTGCCACACGTCTTACTGCTCCTTCTGATATTGAGTCTATTCCTGCTCCAACAGCATCTCTTAAATCACTTGGTCCTAATACAGGTAAAACTAAAAATGGTCCTGTTTTTACTCCATAATGTCCTAAAGTGTCTCCCATTGTTTCAGGGTCTCTTTTCATTCCCATATTTTTAGCGACATCTGCGACACCTAATACTCCTACTGTCGAATTTACAACAAATCTTCCAAGTGCATTTACAGCTTTTCCTGGTTTAAGTTGCAGTACTGAATTTACAAATGTAGGTATCTCACTAAAGTTATTATAAAAATTTGAAATTCCCTTTCTTATTGGTTTTGGTACAACTGCCGCATAAATCCGTGATGCTGGATAAACTATTTTTTTATCAATTTGAGTATTAAAAGCATACATTCTTCTATTAAATGGTTCTAGTGAGTCATTTATACCAGTTAATTGAAAAACTTGATTTGATACAATGTAATCTTCATTCAACTCTTCCAAATTATTTGCCAAAACACCGTATCCATCCTCTTCAAAAGCTATGTATTTATTTGTATCTGGCTTATTTTTCTTGATTTTTACATTTGTTTGCGGAACTAATTTAATATTCTTATCGGATGTTTCCTGTGTTTTACCGTTTACAAATTCAACAAATAAATCATCGTTAGCTTCCTTATTTCTTTCCTCTATATATGTAATTGTATCCTCATTTTTTATTTCCATCAATTCAGCTTTTCCAAGCGTTGCGACAGCAAGCATTGTTCCAAACATTAATAATTTATTTTTTCCTGCCATATTCTAATTTTCCTCCAATTTATCTACCATCAAATTTGCTACATCCTTATGCCAAAGAGCTCCTGTATGTCCACCAAATGGTAGCAAAACTTTATTTGAAAATGTATTTTTTATATAGTCTATATCTTGACTTGAATATAAAATATCATTAGTTGATGTTATAAATATTATATTTTTATTATTTTTATTTATAAAGTCCTGGCTATTTTTCAAATCAAATTCATTTATAAAATCATTGAAACTAAGATTAGGATTTCTATTTTTTTTCAAATATGGATACAAAATTTCTTTTGCATATTCATCAAATGAAATAGACAATCCTTCTCTAAACTCTTTTGAAACAGAATCAAAACGTTTATATGATTTTTTATTTGAAAGCCTACCCGTTGCATTATTTCCACTAAATACTTCTCCAGCAAAAGTCATATTAGCTGAATAAAATCTAAATAGTAGTCCTGTAAGCACTTCAAAATCTTTTTCTCCAAGCCCCAATTTTCCTAATGAACTATTAAGATTTGAAAATTCAAAATCTTTCATTTTTATTGAATCATCATACATAAGCCTGCTAAATATAGTGTCCATATATTTTTCCAAACTTCTCGCATCATAAATTCCATTTTTTACTAAAAAATTATCCAAATTCTGCGTTGCAGTCAAAATACTGACTGGAGAATTTAATAGCAATGATTTCTCAATCCCTATTCTTCCACCATTTTTTTCATCCATTTCATGTATTAAAAGCGACTGGAATCCACCTAAGCTGTAACCTCCGATATATGTTTTATCAATTTTCATTCCATCGCTTTTTTCTCTTGAAATAGCTTGACTTATTAATGAGTATAATTGTGTTGTCTCGTCTTTTATATAACCTGCATATGCGTTTTTACTTTGACTTACAATATATGGCATTGTCGTCGGTGAACTAAATGCAATTACATTATAACCTTTATCATAAAACACATTTGCTAAATAAAGTGACAGTCCACTGCTATAAAGCGATCCCGTTCCTGAAATTATAATCATCAGCGGTGCTTTTTTCCCTTTTTGCGTCCATACACCATAGTTATAGTCTTTCCATTGTCTTAATATTTCGGGAATTTTTTTTGTTGTTGTAAATTTTTTTACTTTTGGACCTTTTGGATTTTTGAACTTGTAGTGCTGTTCTGAAGGAGTTCCTAAAACAGTTGCCATTATCGCACTTTCTTTATATGGATAATCACTTGCAATTTGTGATATATCTGTTTCAGCAAGTCCAACAACCGAACATGTAAGTATCATCAATAAACCTAATATTTTTTTTAGCATTTTCCAATTTATGTGAAAACTTTTTCACATTTCTCCTTTCTATTTTAAATACTTATAGTCAATTCATTTAAAAATTAGAGCAAAATATGTAAAAGTAATGGATTATTGTAAATACAGTCTAATCTTTCACTCTTATTTTAAACTAAAATTTCTATATATCTTAAATTATTAATTTTACTTATATTTTATCAAAAATATTAAAAAATTTCCAGTAAAAAAGTTTATTAAATTACACATCAACTGCAACAATCTTAGTTTCTCCAATTTCTTTATTCATCGTAACTCCATAAAGTCTGTGAGATCCTTTCATTGTTTCCTTATTATGAGTAATTAATATAAATTGCGATTTATCAATAAACTGATGTAGTAATTCAACAATTTTCTTTGTATTTTTTTCATCAAGAGCTGCTTCAATTTCATCAAAGAAAGTAAATGGACTTGGCTTAAACATAAAGATTGCCATTATAAATGATACTGCAAGCATTGATTTTTCCCCACCTGAAAGAAGAAGAAGAGTCTGCTCTGGCTTATTTTTATATTTTACACTCAATTCCAGTCCTGTGGTAAGTAAGTTTTCAGGATCTGTCATTTTGATTATTCCTTTTGCTCCGTTTAAAATGGTTTCACACATATACTGAAAATTCTTGTTTATCTGCTCGTAAGCTATAAAAAATTTGTTTGTAACTTCCTCTTCAATTTCACGAATAAATCCAAACAATGTTTCACGGCTTTCCAGCAAATCATTCTTCTGTGTCACAATATCCTGATATCGTCCATTTTCATATTCAAATTCATCTATTGAAGCAAGGTTGACTGCTCCAATATCTGTACGGCTTCTTTCATTTGATGACAATTTTCTTCTTGTTGCTATAAGTTCTTCTTCATCAGCAATTTCAAAATATTCTTCATCTTCTAGAATTTCTTCGTTTTCAAGCTCTTTAAATTCAGCCATTTGGAACTCAAGTTCACTTTCATTACGTGTAATTTTTTCAACAATTTTTTCATAATTATTTTTATTTTCCAGTATTTTTACTTCAATATCTTTAATTTCGCTAATTAATTTTCTTTCTTTTCCTTCAATTTCTTGTATTTTTTTCTCAACTTCCTTGATTTCATTCAATATATTTTCATTTATTTTTTCATTTTTTTCAATTTCAGACTTCTTATGTAGAAGTTTTTCAGAAAGTTCAGTTCCCAATTTCTCTCTTTTCTTCTCAAATTCAGCCAGTTCTGCCTTTTCACTTAAAAGTTTCTTGTAATCAGACTCAATTTCTACAAAACGATTTTTATTATTATCAGTTCGAACCTTCAATATTTCATAATCTCTATCTGCCTCATTCAATTTCTGAATAAATTCATCAATATTTTCAAATTTTTTCAGTTCTTCATTCAGATTTTTTATTTTCAGATTATTTTCTTCAATGTATTTTTCAATATTCTGAATTAGTTCTCTATTTTCTTTTATTTTGTTTTCTTTTTCCAAAATAAATTTCTCATTTTCAGAAATTTCATAGTTCAGAGTATTGATTTCTCGCTGTTTTCGATTAAATTTTATACTAAAGTCATCATAATTTTCATTAAATTCCTGATAACCATTTTTAAATTTTTCAAATAATTTTTCTGCTTCTGTTCTTTCTGCTTCAATTTTTCCATCTTCTAAAACTATTTCCGATAATTTTTTCTCAAATTCCTCAAAGCTCTTTTTATTTTTCTCAATTTCACTTTCCAGATGTTTCAATTCCTTTTTTCGCTCAAGAATTTCATCTTTACCCTTAAATGAATGCCCTCCTGTCATTCTTCCACGAGAAGTGATAATATCTCCTTCAAGTGTAACAATTCTGTCGTTAAATCCTTTTTTCAAAAGTTCTGTCCCAACTTCCAGACTTTCCACAACAACCGAATTTCCATACACAAACTGAATAACCTTTTCTACATCTTCATTCAAAAATTTCTTATCAACTTTTACAATATTTCTTGCAAAGTCAATAATTCCATTTTTCCCCTTTGTATTTAAAATAATATTTTGAACTTCATCTTGAGGCATTTTATTTTGAAAACTTTTTTGCTGTGAAACTTGTTCAATTTTTGGTAAAAATTCGTTCATTCTTGAAATTCGAATATTTTCAATTGGTAAAAACGAAGCTCTTCCAAGTTTTCTGTCTTTCAGAATTTCAATACATTTTTTTCCAATTTCACTATCTCTTACTACAATATCCTGAAACATTCCACCAGACAAAGTCTGTATCGCTTCCTCAAATCCCGCTGGAACATCAATCAAGTTAACAAAAGCTCCAATTACACCATCAATTTTTTCATTCAAAATATGTTTTATACTTCGGTTAAAAGTCTCATTTTTTTCAATAGCACTGGCTATCGCCTTATGCTTAACTTCAAAACTTTCAAGTTTGTAGCTAATTTCATTTTTTTGCTTATTTATTTCAGCATATTCTTTTCTCAGTTCATCAATGTTTTCATTGAGTTTTTTTATTTTCAACTCTTTTTCAAGCTTTTCTTTTTCCTTTTCTGACTTTTGAATTTCAAACGTCTGTTTTTCCTTATTTATTTTATTAAACTCAGCTTCTACATCATTTCTTTCAGCAATTTGTCTTTTATTTTCATTTTTTGCCCCTTGAACTCTTTTTTCAAGATCTTCATTTTCTCCAGTGACTTTTATCTTATCCACTTCAAAATTAGAATTCTTTTGCGTTCGTTCTTTTAATTCAATTGTAATTTTATCACATTTATGCTTGAGTTCTCCAACTTTAGCCTCCCATTTATCCTTTTCTTCTTCCTTCACAGCCAATTCCCTTGTTATCAAATCAAGCTCATTTCTGGAATTATTCAAAAGTTCTTCTTTTTCAGCAATATCTTTTTCCAAAATACTTTTTCTTTTATTTTTTTCATTGGCCTCTGTTTCTAAGTTAGAGTTTTGATTTACAAGTTTTGAATATTCTTCTTTCAGAATTTCCATATTCTTAAAGTTTTCGCTGTTTTCATTTTTCTGATTTTCCAGATTTTCATACAATTCTTTTCTTACTTCATTCGTTTTTTCAAGTTCAGCTTGCTTTTCTGAAAAATTATTTTCATTTTTTTCCAGTTCTTCCTTTATTTCCTGACTTTTTTCCTCATATTCATATTTTAATGAAGTTTTTTCATTGACATTGTATTCAAGAATCATAAACCGCTGTACATCAATTTTTTTGGTGTACGCTTTAAAAAGTCTAGCTTTTTCCTGCTCATTTTTTAAATAATCAACACGTTTTTTTAAATCTTTTTCTACATATTCAATTTTTTCAATTTCATTTTTCAAGTCCTGCAGCTTTTTCTCAGACTCTTCCTTTTCAATTTTAGCTCTCTTTACTCCCGCTGCCTCTTCAATAATTTCCTTTAATTCTTTTGGCGAAGATCCAATAATTCTCTCTACACGCCCTTGTCCAATTATAGAATAAGCCTGCTTTCCAATTCCAGTATCCATAAAAAGATTATGAATATCTTTAAGTCTAGATTTCTTATTATTTATAAGATATTCATTTTCCCCCGTCTTAAAAATCCTTCGAGTAATCTTAACCTCTGAAAAATCTACATCCAGATATCTATCTCCGTTATCAATAATAAGACTAACTTCTGCCATAGACTTTGGCTTCTTATTCTTCCCGCCAGAAAAAATAATATCTGAACTCTCTTTCGCCCGTATATTTTTATAACTCTGCTCTCCCAAAACCCACAAAATTGCATCCAAAATATTACTCTTTCCACTCCCGTTAGGCCCAACAATCGAAGTAATCCCATTATCAAACTCCACAACAGTCCTATTTGCAAACGATTTAAA